>Ga0126342_10004030_pt1 | contig 24750 bp, 21 predicted proteins | sample Cyp1metagenome_FD_92528 | JGI IMG/M metagenome (GOLD analysis project Ga0126342, IMG submission 92528) | Coral microbial communities from Lord Howe Island, Old Settlement Bay, Australia - Cyphastrea 1 metagenome | ecosystem: Host-associated > Invertebrates > Cnidaria > Coral ...
ATTGTTTTTTAAAGGGGATCAATTAAAAGTCAAATTGGCCAAACTGAAATTTTCGGAAATTGGAGATGGATGCCTGTTTTTAGTATTAGGGGGACGTTTAGTATTAGGAGGAAGGGATTAATCGCCTTTTGTTTTAACCTTAAGTGTATGATATTTTTTCGGCTGAAATGGAGATGGGGCATGGTTAAAACCATTGGATGGACTGGCGGGATCCATAGCAGTTGGGGGCGGGGGGGATGAAATCAATGTGCGGCGCTTCGACAAAGAACAAGCTCCAAACAATTTTATCCTAAGCTCCAAAAAGATATAGAAAAGTAATTCTTGACTATTTTATAGCAGGATTTTACGTTTCTATAATTTCTATACGTTTTTCCTATCTTTTTGGGGTTTACGAAACAGATCTGTACCTCGGTTGGTCACATTTTTCGCCAGGAAAGTTTGGGTTGGAGCCGCCCGGCCGGTGTGGGGCCCTGTCGTGACGGCCCTTGGGACGAGGGGCGTCATCCCGGCCATGGCTGGGAAATTCCACATTTACCATCTGGTGATTTAACATAGCCATGGAAAATCCCCATTATTAATGGGAAAACTCACTATATATGGGAAATATATGGTGATTTAATGGTGATTCTACTATAAAACCATAGGAAAATGGTGGTTTAACCACTCTAGGAAAATGGTGATTTTTCATGGTGATTTTCCATGGTTTAACAATGGGTTAACAATGGTGAATAGTGGGATGATATGGGAATTACCATCTGGTTATGACTCACATAGCCATGGAAAGATCCACCATTTTTAAGTTCGGTAAACCGTATCTATTTCGATTAGGGCCATCGAAATCCCATTATCGAACTGTTAGTCATAACCAGATGGTTTCCATGGCCATGAACAGGGGAAATTTTATCTTTAAATGGTGAGAAAATCATCTGCTGATTTGGATTTGTTCATTGCCATGTTTGATTACCAGAGTAAAAAAACGACAATGGTGCTGTAGAAGAAAGCGATATTCTTAGACTTCTTGCCATAACGAAGTCTCTAGCGAAGAATCAGCAAATGTTGCATGAGAGAGAAGTCAAAGGCTATGAATATCTATGAATTGAGATTGGGATGATTATGATCTGGTTGGTGGTTTGGAACATTTTTTTTCCATAATATATGGGATAATCCTTCCCATTGACTCATATTTTTCAAGATGGTTATTGCACCACCAACCAGTGATGATTAAAATCTCCGGAGAAGTGAACATGTTCTTGGAAAATCCTTCCATTCCATGAAAAAAATGTCACTGTACAGTGGCTGGAGGCCCGGGTCTGCGCCGCCCATTATCCACTCCGAGCTGGATGGTGCTTGGACCCAGTGGGGCCGGGGTCATGGCCACAAAAAATGGGGTGTTTTTCCAAGCAAAAAAACTGTGCAAATCGAGTCACTGTGATTGGCTGAGTGGCATTTGGCGCATTTGGATGCGTTTGGGCCCTTATGGATCCTTATGGATTATTGTTGCATTGCTGCATGGTTGATCAAAAAAGATGGATTAACTGACCCCTTGCGGCTAGGTCAAATGATGAATGGTATACAAGACCGGCCCCCTCTATTGACCAAAAAAGAAACGGTGCATTTTGCCAGCAAAAAGTCTAGTCTTCACTGTGCTCACTGTGATTGACAGCACCTCAAAGTCTGCGGATCCTGGAAAAGAATACATGGTTTACGACATTGCGATTTAGCTGACGAAAATGACAACATGACATGATACACCCGAACATGGGATGATTTAGTCCTAGAGAATGACTTGGCAAAAAATTGCAGAAAATGGAAATTGTGAACCAAAAGATGAGCAGCGAGTTGGGGATGACTGAGAGAATCTCATGTCGATATTCTGACATGTCGCATTTTGATCCATTTTGGGCATCGAATTTGGCTTCGGTTGCGAATGTCGCGAGATGTCCCCGGGCTAACTGCAGCGCATCACATTCTTCAGCTAGTTGTGTATGATTCCGAGCAAACAAAAATGTCTCCAATCACTGAAAACTACAATGCGCTCCAACATAACTCCAAGATGTCATTATTTGTATGATGCATGATGATGTATATTCAAGTGACATATGGCTATGGATCAATACCTATACATACCATTTTTAGGGGGATGAACATCCATTTACCAGCTATTTTGATGTTCACCAGGGGGATAGGGTTTTGACCCATCCCCATATGATCTATATGGATTTATGATGGCCACCTGACAAGCCTCGCGGTCAGAAAGCCCTAAGGATTTTCCTTCACGCCGGCTTTTGAGGCTGGACCGGCCAGGGATTCCCAGAGCCCATCTTGGGAGCGTTGCCATTTTTCCTGGCACTGGTTGAAAAAAAATCTTGTTCCATTTCCCAAGCACAATTTGGGATATAGGATGATATAGGATGATGGATGATTAGTTGATTGATCAGTATTGATGAAAATTGATCAGGAATGGGGTTTTATAATGTTTTATAGTTGATGGATGTTGATGGATGTTGATGGATGTTGATGGATGTTGATGGATGTTGATGGATGTTGATGGATGTTGATGGATGTTGATGGATTGATATGAGATGAGTAGTTGATTGTTGTTGATTGTTTGACTTGAAAATTGATCAGTGTTCTTGGACAACTGTCATCTCCAATGGCAAAAACCAAAATCGCGGCTCTGCTTCAAGGTGAAGTCGACCCGACCTAGGGGGTGTTTCGAGTCGAAACGATGTGTTCATATCGGTATACCCTCTGGTCAACGAACAGTTTGCTATGGAACATGGCCCATTAATAGTTGATTTAACTACTAAAATAGTGATTTTCCATAGCTATCAAGATGCTGATTTTCCATATGATGACAATTTATTAAATTGACTTCATTGATCTCCCTATTAAGATGATGATTTTCTATATATGTGACTTTCCCAGGTCTGGGTCGTGAAAATCCCTCGCAACATCCAACCCCTTTGTTCATCGCCCCCATGAACCCAAAAATCTCAGGTTCCCCGAGCTGCCTACAGAGAGCCCTTCGACGTGCCCAGTCGACCGCGATCTGCACCGGCTGATCAGGTGGGAGCCAACGGACCATGTTTTGAAATGGCTATGGGTCAATATGTATCCATTATTAGATGGTATTAATAGGTATATCCCAGATGTATCCCACATATAATCCCATTAGACCATCATTAAATCCCATATGGCTATGGATCAATACCTATTAATACCATTTTTAGTGGGATGAACATCCAGTAATCCCAGCTATTTTGATGTGAACTACAGGGTACTATTGGTTTTGACACACTGCCATGTGTTGAATCAATCTGATGTGTTTTGTTTTTCAGATGTTCATCCATCTGAAATCGCTGAAATCTGATTGTTAATGATGTCATTGTGATTTCAGATTGATCGTGAATGCTTTGATTCTTTGATTACCAAGTAATTACAAGCCGACTTCCATGCCTTCGTCAACATCCCAATTGGTGGTGACCGTTAACCCTAGTGCAACGTTAGTTGCAACCTCAAAATAGTGATATCCCGCATCCAATTTACTGGGAGCATCAATGATTATCGGGTATTAAGATGTAAATTAATATGTTTCATTACGTGTTGTAGATGCTATACTGCTATACCATCGTATGCCGTTATATACTTACTCATTCTTTGCTGGGTACTTTATAACTACTCTTCTGCTGGCTGTTGACATGGATATGACTGGATATGTACCTTTCCAGCTGTTGATTCTTGAAGATTTGCCAGGCATCATAACATGGGTACCATGAATCATGGTGCCCCATTCTTTAGCTAAGTTTGTGTCTTGAACTAGGTAAATGAAGTGGCATTATGTGGCGGATAATTATCTATTAATCATTATTGTTCTATATATACTGTATATATTTCTATGTTTGAATGGTTCAAACTAACCCAACTTAGACCACTTATGGTCCCCATCCCAGCTTGTTAAACGTTTGTACGGGCCCATCATTGCGTCCCCTTTCACACAGGACATGTTGGATATCCTGGACGATGAGGCAGTGCGCAGCCAGATGATTTGCCATAGAATTGTAGACCAACCATCATTAGGCTCTTAACCAATCATACCAATCATAAAACTGTGAGGATGTTATTCATTAACCAATCATAACCATCATTATCCAACCATTCAGAAACTTGACCGACGTTTTTCGGAGTGCCGATGGGCCCGGATGGGCCTGGTGGCACCAGGCATGGCGATTGGACTTTAAGGACAAGGCCAACTTGATTCCTTTCCAGGCCTGGAGCATCCTGGTCGGACTGGAGGAAACCTTCCACCATGGATACCATGGACAATTTGCCGCATTGAAAAAGAGGCTTTTCCCAGTAAAAGCATTTAAAAGCTCCATTTTTGGTTGGGACGACTTCCCGTTGCCATGTTTGATTACCAGAGGCTGTAGAAGTTGCTGGTGTAGCTCATCGGGTGGTGGAGCTCACGCAGAAAAACCAAAGTCAGGGGATCTGCCCACGATGGGAAATGACGTCAAAAGGATTCAAAAGGTGCTGTACCATGTTGTACTCCTTTATGCTTAAGGTTACAGTATATAATTGTATATAAAATCCATTGATTAAATCCCATGAAAAGTCCCATGAAATCCCATGAAAAGTTCCATGAAAATCACCATTCAGTGGCTTTCCCACATTAAAATGTCTCCCCTGTTATTATAACATATTAGAAGTTGTTTCTAAACATTTCTAAACCCCATTTATTATAGTTATATCATATTATCATGTTATATCCTCCATCAACGAAAGAAAAAAGCGTTCGGAACCGCGGCCTCGTTCCTCCATGAGGCTCCAGGCGTGAGGTCGTCATCACCACTGCTGGGTGATGGTGCGCTAGTCATGGAGGGATTTTTGTGTTGATAATAGTTACGAATATGTTTCATAATGTGTTAAATGCAATATATAAAATAAAAATGACATGGTTTCAATGAACTGATGGTTTATGCCACGCTTCACACTAGTTGATATTTTCTTTAGTAGATTGACGTTTGATTGATTATGGTTGATGATAGTTCATGATGTTTTGTGAAGAGACTGGCTCGCTAGACATGAACACTGCAAGACGAAGAGAAGGCATGGAAGCGCATTAAATTCAAACGTTTTGTTTATACCCTCTGGTAAACTAACATAGCTATTGAAAATGGCCATAGAAATAGTCGATTTGCCCAGCTATAAGATGGTGGATCTTTCCATAGTTATGTAAACGTTTACCAGAGGGTAACACCAATGTTCAATGTTCCGAATGTTCCGGCGTTCCGAATGGTTTGACGTGTGTCCAATGTAAGTTGAATCTTGATAGGTGATAGGTGTCACTCCCGGGAATAGCAAGACTGGTAAAAATTGCCCCGCGGAAAAAGAGGTTTCGAATGAATTTTGGTTGCCTGTAAAGTATTCACTTCTACCAGCAGATTCCAGATTCATCATATCTATGTTGAGCTGGGTGACAGCTGCTCAAAAATAAAGACTCTATATTAAATATTAGGTTCCTGCCTCAGTTTTGGATATCCACCCCAATGATTCATAGTTGGTCAAAATCAAACTATATCAAACTCAAACGATCGATGTTTTCAAGTTTGCAATGTGCCAGGGGAATCAAACATGTTGAGTTCCCAAAAATACGCTTTTTGTTTGGGTCCCACCAGTGGATCCCTAGTCACTTCAACTTCCCATTTTCATAAAATCTTTCTTGCTACCCTCTGGTAAACGTTTACAAAAAACTATGGAAAGATCCACCATGCTATTCATGGGAAAATCCACTATTTCTATGGGCCATGGCTTCAATAGCTACCCTCTGGTTATTTAACATAGCCATGGAAAATGGCCCATTTATAGATGATTTTCCCAGCTATAAACCTCCATTTATAAGGGATTTTCCATGGCTATGTTAAATAACCAGAGGGTACTGTATGGCAATGCCGAGGTGCGGAGCTCCAGAGGCAGCGCGCCCTGCTGGGAATGTCCGCCGGAATGTCCGCCGTCCGCACGCTGCAGGCACGGGCGGTGGCCTCCTCGAATTGGAGGGAAAAAGCCGTGGAAAAACGATCGTTTCCCTGAGATTTTCCTAACCAATCCATTGAAATCGTTGGTGAATGGTGAAGAAAACCTATTCTTTATCTATTATGAAGAGTAAATTCACCAAGATAGTAATGATTTCATTTGACCAGTTGATTGAAGATGTTACTCGTACATCATATTCAACATGACTAAACCATGTTAATGTTAACATCCCTCCATTTTTGTGGGTTAAACACCTGGCTTTGTCTGAAAATATCTGACCTTCCACCCTGGCGCAGGCAGCTGCGGTGGAGGCGGTGCCTTGGACGTTTTTAGAAAAATTGAAGAATTCCATCCCGAAGTGAGGTGCTGAAGCAAGGTTAACCAACAAGTATGGTGGGTAAACATGGTTTTACATGATTTAGCATGGTTTAACATGGTTTAACATGGTTTAACATGGTTTTAACTCCATGAACAATTGGGGCGTCGTATGGTTTAAGCCTTTCAAAGAAACATTGGGGGGTTTTCATTCAGAGGGAGGATGATCAATGAATATGATGATATACTGGTTGGTGGTTTCAACAACAAATATTGGTTGGTGGTTTGGAATTTGTTTTATGACTTCCCCAACCAGATTGGGGATGATGATCCAATCTGACTAACTCATATTTTTTCAAGATGGTAGGTATACCACCAACCAGATATGACATGGAAGATCAGAAGATCATGCAGATTGAGATGAGTTTAGCAGCTGAGATATCACCAAGAAATGTGGAGATATCACCAGTGAACAAAAGGGGATAGAAGCAACAAGGACGGAGATTTGCTCAACATTGGATGGGAGTGTGAAAAATTCCAGCTGATTCAAAATCCGTCAATACTTCAATTAGACAGTGAGGAAAATCCTTCTGAGTATGTTGGGTGTGTGCCATGCCAAGGATCGGTTTACGCCTCCGCCAACGCAGGCAAGATGAACAGCAACCAACTTCATCCAACTTCAACGTCCCAAGAGTTTTGGAAAGTGTTATAAGATGTTATACTGGTTGGTGGTTTCAAACATTTTTTCCATTTCATGGATGTCATCCTTCCCATTGACGAACTCATATTTTTCAAGATGGTTATTGCACCACCAACCAGGATGTAAAAAAAAAACTGGTTTTGGAGATGTTTTGGATGTTGTTAGGATGGTTAAAACCATCATAAGACATCATAAGACATCATAACCACCAAAAAACATCGTTTGGATATTTGGATGGCAAAAAAAGACCTGCAGTTTTTGTTGGTCTTTCATTCCCCATCCAGGCTCATCCAGGCTCTCCAGGTCCAGGTCCAAAAAACGATTCGCCAGGTCCATCCGGGTCTCTTGCAGGCGATGGGGCAGATGGGTAGACAGGGTGACAGCGCAGTGACTTTTCTCATTTGGGGAGGGTTTCTCTTAAAATAGGGGATCCATGGATCCTCAAAACCATAGAATGTGAGGGTTTATAAGCCCCAGTAACTATAGTTATAAGTACCATAAACCATAGTTATTGGAGTTATAAACCAACTTAGCTATCTTGGGGGCCTCAAAACCATAGGTTTCAATACTCAACTGAGAATTTCTGGATGATGAAAATGGTGAAAAGCCACCATTTTAGGAAACATCCATTTATGAAACCACGACATGTGCTCAATGTGTGGCATGCATCACATGTTGGCTAATGTTCCACAACATGGATACATGCACAGAAAGAAGCCCTGCAGAGTGGGTTGCGACATCAATAGTACAGTACTCGTATTGTGTCATCCGTTTGGTGATGACCATGGAAGATATCTATATCCCAAATATCCATCACCAGAAACGACAGTTATGTGTTAAGTATTGACCCATCACTGGTGATGGGGTTCTCTGAAAATATGGTAGACATACCCTTGAATCATACCCAGATGGGGTGAATCATCATTTTTCCCCAAAAAAATAGTCATAAGAGCTACATCCCATTGGCACATCCAGAATGTTTGAATATGTTGAACCCAGCCACATCAAATTCGGACCTTTGCTCCGAAAAAAGTGGCATAGCCAAAGTCGCTGCTCAGTCTCCGCATTCGCCCTTTGGTGTGCGAAGCCTAGGATGCTTTTGTCCGGCAACAGCAGGGGAGGTGACATTTTGCTTCTGGGAATCTCACGCAAGAGGAACATCCACCGTTTACAGATGTTTTTTGCCGATCCTCCATCTCCAACAAGTTTTTGCCGAGATGTTCCAATGGAACGGTGATTTTTTTCAGCTCGCTTGTTGCACCCAAGAATATAGATCTCCAAGTTTTCTATCTAGTAGCATCTGAGTATAACATCCAAGTCACTAAAAGTTATATCAAGTTGATATAAATATCAAGATATATATCAAGATATATCAAGATATTATGAAGACTCGCAGGATGGTATGATGACAGATTTTTTTCAGGAAAACCCAATCGATTTGATGGTAAACACGTATGTTTTCACGTATGTTTTCCGGTTTTCAGAGTTTCCCAGTGGATCCCATGATGGATTCGAATCCGTGGCTTCGCTGAGTCGCCTGGTTTGGGCAGCGGCCGGCTGCTGGAACCTCAGAAAAATTGGGGAGTGCGGGTACCCCAATCTGGATGGTTTTTTTTTGATGGAAGTCCATCTAAATACATGATTTTTCATGGATTTTAATGGATGATTTGGGGGTAGCCCTATTTTAGGACATCTCCATATATTAATTAAAACATGGACACATGATGGAACATGAAGATTAAGTAGTATTAAATAACATTAAATACGATTGATAAGTTGAGGGCAGCTGTGAACTGTCGACCACAGCTGCAGGGGCTACAGTGATGAACCTGCGTTGCTTCATCCTGGCGTTGGGACGGCCCAGCGGGCTGTGTCGCTGATCTCCAATTCACATTGTATATTCCCAAGCTTATTTCATATCAACTGTTATATTTAGGCTATATAGAGTCTATATAGAGTCTATACAGAGTCTATATAGAGTCTATATAGAGTCTATAAGATTCTACAAGATTCTATAAGATTCTATATATATATAAATATAATGATATAGAAATCATTTTCCAAGTTCTTCCTAGGCTGTGCGCGCCTTTGACCCCATCCACCGCCCCATCTCGGCGCCCCCGGCGCCGGAGTCCGGCTTGGAATACCAGGCCGCGTTGCCAGGGCGGGGTCATGCGGGGTCCGTTCACCATCCAAAACATCGATCATTGATAGGGACTGAATGGGTATACAATGGGGATACATACTTTATGGATCTTTATGGGTTTTGGTTGCCAATGATGATAACTCGTTGGTGAGCCACATGATCCCCGTCATGACGGGCATCTTTTTCCAGTTTTTCCAATGATGGTCTGGTGTTGGAAGATGTTTTCCAGTTTTTCCAATGTTCAAACATGTTCAAACATATTGTTGATGATGCCCGATGGATTGACTCGCGACATTTTCCTTTGTCCCGAAGATGATGTTACTCGATGTTTCTGCACTGAAGGAGATCATGATTCAGTAGTTGGGGGGTAGGCGGCTAGCAGCGGCTGGTCGCAAGTACAACTTAGAGTGTTTGGTATTCTAATTTTTTCTAAATGACAAGCAACAAACATAGCATTTTACTGTAAGCACTTGCGGAAATTATGGGATTTATCATCGATTTTCAGTCCATCATGATCATATGGGAAGATGTAATGCAACCTGACCTGAGCATTGCTCGAACTCAATTGATGTGTTTAATTAGATATGTCTGAAGAGAATCTTCAGATGAGATCTGATGGCAGTGGAGGGGTGTCCATTTGCACGTGGTGCGGATGGTGTTGTTCCGCAACATGGCTGTTTTTGTGTGGTTCACCGCTTGCAGGAGAATTATGGTGACATCCGCAGGGGGCTCAAAAAGATGGGATGCAGAGCCTTCAACCATGGTTGAAATTGGAAGATACGATTGTGTATCAACGGGCCCAAGATTTTCTCTGGGCCCTGGGGCCCTGTGCTAAATGTTGCTTAGTCATCTCCGTTGATCCTAGCGAGTTTTCGCCAGCAGCCCCAACAGCTGGGGCCAAGCCTAGGCTGTGACCCTTTGTACCAGCATTTCTACCAGGATCAGATGAACAAGGGACAGAACGCCCAAGCCTCGAACTGCTATTGACTGCATGTGCAGTCAATAACGATTGATCCTGTAATATGATTCTATAGAAAATGATACAAAGTGATGAGATTTTCTCAATGTGATATAATGTGATACTGTAAATTACTGTAATACTCATACTATATATGCTTTGATTTGCATGATCAGAATCGATTTCTCATGATTTCTCCAAACACAATATACATCTATAGAATTCTATAGATATAAAGATAGTGTTAGGATATCCTCATCGCTGAATCTGTTGGATCGGCTCCAGCAGCCTTGACTGAGGCGAATCTGCCCAAGCCCTTGGATCCTTGCCAGGCTCGCCTCGCGGACGCTTCGGGATGGTGAAAAATATCTGGGTTAACTCCCTATCCCATGACGGATCCATGGTGCTGGTATATATGCTAACATACCCTCTGGTAAACTAACAGTTTGCTATTGAAAATGGCCATTTATAGTGGATTTTTCCCATGAAAAATGGTGGATCTTTCCATAGTTACGTTAGTTTACCAGAGGGTAACATAGATCCCATGAATATACCCCAGTGATGTTAGCATAAATATCTACCAGCACCAGCCGGATCCGTCATGGGATAGGGAGTTAACCATCATTAACCATCCACAACGATCATTTATGGGGACTGAATGGATATAGAATGGGGATACATACTTTATGGATCTTTATGGGTTTTGGTTGCCAATGATGATAACTCGTTGGTGAGCCACATGATCCCCGTCATGACGGGCATAGGTTTCAGATGGCTGGCTCAACCAATGGGATGTGGGTTTTCCGTCAAATTGAGGGATAGACGGATAGACTTGTTTGTCCCAGAGAGAACATATATTAATAATTATATACAAATATGGCTTTGGGTCAAACTTGGGGATAAACCATTACACGAATATGATCAAAGAACACTGTGACTGTGCTATAGTTTGCCGACAAAATTCGAACTAGGTGAACGTCCAGAAATCTGGTATACCCCAAGTTTGCCGAAGGGAGAAAGATGATTGATGAACCGCTCCCGAAGTGGGATCATTACAAAGAATCGCTCTTGGGGCAGCTGTGATTTGCCGATTTGGGACCAAATTAGGACCACTTTACCCTCTGGTAATTTAATATAGCTATGGAAAGATCCACCATTTTTAATGGGAAAATCCACTATTTCTATGGCCATTTTCAATAGCAAACTGTTAGTTTACCAGGCCGGGTAGATTTGACGTTCAAATTCCATGATTTTATGCCGGAGGGAACTGCTATGAACTGCTCCAGTGCTCCATGGCTCGCAGGAGATCGTGAACCACCGAGCCAACAGTACCGCGTCTTGACCTTGGCTCTGTTCGCGTTACTTTGGACCTAAACAAAGTCGCTGATTTCTGGAGTTTGCCTGGCAAATCCCACCAAAAATGAAGCTTTTGATGGGAAAATCAGTGAACTCAATGGTGGATATGGTTGTTGTTTTCCAGGATATTCCAGAGAGCCATGTTTGATTACCGGAGGGTTTCTCAAAGTCTCATGCTCCAGCGATGTTTGTGGCTTTGTGGCTAGCGGCTAGCAGCACCAACCTTGAATTATGCTAGAAATTTCTGTAACATCCACCCATTTGGGTTTATCATCATTTCCCTCTTGAAATGGCAATTCCTGAAACAAATCAGGTACCAAGCCCAAAGTTTTTTAAATAATATTGTAATATATTGTATATATATAATTATATATACACAATATTATATATACAATATTATATATATATACATCCCGTTATAGTTGTACACATTTATACACTATATAGATAGATATATATATATATCATTTTGTATACCACCATATATGTCCACAATATTCCCAAGTTTTCGTGGCCAACGTTCCCTTCCAGGTCCGAATTTGGACCATCTGTATCGGAGCTCACTGAACAGCACACAGGTTTGCGGAAGGAAAAACTGGGGGCTTTTCAGAGGGATTTGACCATGAAAAAAATACGCACAATGGTTGGATTAATTAAAGTGTTTAATGGTTAAATGAGATTTTGTAGGTAGAACGGGGACGGAAAAAATTATGAGTATAATTGTGATTTAACCATCCAATTTGGGGGATTCTAGATGTATTTCATGGGGAAGAGTTATGAAAGTTATTGAGGGGTCTTTGCAGATCGATATATCATTGGGGATAACTATTAATAGGTAGATATCCCATTAATGAATCATTGATCATAAATATCCCATTAATCCCAATAATAGGGGATAGAATTAATGGGTAGAACCGATGGTGTCGTTGCTTGAAAAATTCTTCAACCCAATTCGGGATGATAACGCTGACTTTCATGGGGTTGAAACCACGTTAAACAGGTTATCCGGCCTGGTAAACGTTTACATAGCAATGGAAAGATCCACCATTTTTAATGGGAAAATCGACTATTTCTATGGCCATGTTCAATAGCTGCGTTAAATTACCAGAGGGTAGTTCATTTCGATTGTATGGAACTGATCAATTTTAGGTCCTCAAATCAGTTTTCCGGGTTTAAAGGCGAAGGGCAACCAAATTGACAACGACAAGCGCGTGAAGAATGACTGTTTTTCATCAGCCGCCAGAATGATATCAAACTGACTGACCAACCCCACTTTTCAGCCCACTGTTCAGCCATTTTTGCTGGAGATGTCTCCAGTCTTTCTGGTTCCTGTTGCACCAGGCACGCAAAAGAATTTAGGTTTTGCACCTGCGGAAGCCTTAGTTGGAACACCTGCGCAACTTGTTGCTTCCCATAGGGCTCATTTGGTTGATGATTTCAAGAATACCATACATATTTAATCATATTTATACATATTTATCTTCTGGTGAGCAGAAATGGCAATTGAACATCCTACTGTACATAATATGTGTATATATATATACTACACTTAGAGGTTTTTAGCTGGGAGAATCACTTGCAAAGAGTGGACTTTCCAGCCGTCTTTATTTAAAAGCTGCAGGCTAAGCCTCTATTGGGATGATCATGATTGAAACCAACCAATCAACCAGTCATCCATGATGCGTGCGTTTCCCATCAGAATGCATGATGCGGGAAACTGGAATGGTGTACATTCATTAAAATCCATTGCATGATATTGCATGTGTGCATCAAATATCACAGAAATCACCGGAGTTTCATGAATTGTTTGATCCTCCAGAAAAATAAAAAACCCGCCAAGATGCCGGTGTATACCCCAAAAAGCGTGATTTTCTTCGGGAACGTGCTGATCGACCACTAGATTTGAGGGTAGCACATGTTCAGACAAAGCAATAATTAATGACCGGAGGGTAAAATCCATTAATAGTCTATGATATTCCCATTAAACACCAGAAAAACACCATTAAAACAGCATTGAAACACCATTAAAACACCCCTATTCCTCAATTTGGCACAGCCATCAGTAAGTTAAAACATCCCATTTGATGCTCATAAAGACCGAGGCCACAGGCTTCTCTTCCTATGTGCCAAGTGTGAGACTCAGAGGGATCCCCACATGCCAGGTGAGGGGCTCTAGATTTGAACGCGGGTCCGACTCCTCACGTGGGACTTTTTTGGTGCCTGGACCCGAAAAAAAAAAATCGACAGCTCCGGATACAGTGGGCCACGCCTGGACCCGAACACATGCCAGAGAGAATGCCAGATAGAGTGCCAAACAGAATGTCAGGATATACGTCAGAATCGATGCCAGATAGAATGCCTGAAAAGATGCCAGAATAGATGCCAGAAAGAATGTCAGAATAGATGCAAGATTGCATGCCAGAAAGAATGTCAGAATAGATGCCACATAGAATGCCAGAAAGAATATCAGATAGAATGTCAGAGCAGTATATGCCAGAAATATCCAGAAATAATGTCAGATAGAATGTCAGAATATATGCCATACCCTATAGGTCAAAAGTCTTATTCCCAATAGGTCTTTACCTAAAGACCTAAATAGGTAACAAAAGACCTTATAAGGACCAAGGACATAATAGCCTTAAACATGTATGTTTTTGAATTCTTGTGCCATCAAGAGTATCCAGATTGAAACCCTGGTTCATGCTGACGATTTCTGACGCACTTCATTTTTCTCTTCCGTCACGTGCCCATGCCTAAGTATTTGTGAGCCCGTCGGCAGCATGTGAACTAATCAAGGCAATCAACTCAAAGTTTCAGCACCGGGTGGTACCTTCCAGCATTCGGCTTCTATATCTTGTTATCTGCGATTGTTTCTCTTCAAGAAATTGTGGAAAATGATATGTCTCTGGGCTGTGCACATCCTGCACCTCTGCTGCAGCACCCTTCCCTGGATAGGTCCCCAGATTGACGTGTAGGTCTTTCGACAAAAGACCTATACGCAATAGGTCTCCGACGCACAGGGCATTATATACTTCCAGATGGTATGTCAGAAACTATGTCAGAATAGTGTGGGTGGGGATCACTCAAGGAAAGTAGTTTGATCCTTTATTTGTTGCTGTAAACAGAAAATATCAGAAAATAACCATAAACAGCCAAAAAACATTGTGAACTACCAAAGATTGACCGTGTTCAGAGCTGGGTGATAGAATCAATAAAACTGATCCAAAACATTCCAAAACTGGATTTTATCCTGCAAAATATGTCAAAATATGGCGAATATGGGGATGAAACCATATGAAACCACTTTTGACATTTCCACCTGGGAAATGGACATGATGATCCACATGGAGCATTTTTGGGGATGCGTCACTGAAAAGCACCAACCGAAGATGTTTGCTTCAAGCTACAGCCGCACGAGATGGATATTCCTTTCGCGTATACGGCGAGTGGTGGATTCCATCGTATTTTCCATGTTAAATATCACTTTGTTGATAATACCAAGTTGCATCCCAGTTTCAATCCCCATAATATATCGGTAAAATGGTAATCGTCATCGAGCAACGATCACTTGCCTAATATGCAACCATTGTTTTGATGCGTAAATCTTTGAAAACATCTGAATCTTCAGCATATCCCCATACTTAGATGGTTAAATCAAATCATGTTAAGTCATGTTAAACCACCATAAATCACCATTAAAACATATCAATGATGGTTAAATCCCCATGTTTTTCCCCTCAAGAATTCAGCAAACCGGCGTTCAGGATCACCCTCGCCACCTTGGGATGGTGCGGCCATCAGGCAATCGGAGAAAAATTGGGATATGGAAGGGGATGCTAATACGATTTTCATGGGATGTGAATAACGTTAGTAGGATTTGGGGATATTTTGGGATGGGAATAGGATTTTGGGATGCTGGGATTTGAATGGGATGCGAGGAGCTGGATGCCACTTGGGATTCGAATGGAATCTTCATGGGACACGTGGACCACGATCAACGCTAAGATGTTCGGATCGCATAAAATTGAGACCAAACCATTTGGTGGCATTAAACCTTTCATGGGGACATCCAATGCACAGTTAGGATCAGTTAGGGTCGTAGATGCCACAAATTTCCACCGGTTGGTGGATTGATAGATTTGGTATCCACCCATTGAACACGGAAGAGATAGATGATGGCAAATGGTATCGCACAGCTGCCCCTCTGTTTTCTCCCGATCGGGGCAGCCGTTGAATTCAAACGGGTCGTCTCCAGATTGCGGACCCTAGATGGGCTGGTTCACAAAACAGGACCCAGAAGGATCCAAATCTGGAGGTCCTAAATCTTGACCTGTGCCCAAATCACGCCAAATCAAGCAACAGACCCTCTGAAGTTCTGGGTTTTCTCTTTAACTTCGGGCAGTGACGATCATTGAGGTTTTGCCTTGATTCCTGCTGTAAGTGGCAAGTGGCTGCCTTTTTGTCAACCGCTGAGCATCAACTGCTGGTGGTTTGAAATATATTCCATGCTCTTCCACCCCAGCTTGGGAGCCTGGTCCCCCATTGACTGGTATGTTTGGCAACAGCCGTGAGACTTTTAGTTTAGGGTTTTAGCACTTCAACAATTCAAAATAATTCAATCTGGTCTGGTTTCTGGTTGTTAGACTGTTAGATGCCCTTTGTGTCCAGCGTTGTTTCCATCCCTTCACCTCCCGCATGACTGTCAGTGGGATGCATTCCGCGAGGTGCGGCGGGTTGTTTTTTATTGGGACCGGTTGGCGCATGAGACGTGATCTCCCAAATTCGATAATGGTGCCCACAATTTGTACATTACATTACAATACAATGCAATGCAATACAATACATACATACTTCACAAAACACATACATAACATGCCATCCATCACAGACATATCATATATATAACATATATAACATACATAACGTACATAACATACGTAACATACATAACATACATAATATAATATACAATACAAATACAAATACAAATACAAATACATATATGTCGATTAATATATAGACATATATATATACATTATATACTTATTTATCTAGCTATCATAATCATTTTCTCAAGATCGTCATTTTGGAGGTTTTCCCTGACCATTGTGCTTTCCATCCTCAGCCCTCAAGCCCGCACCAGCGCCATCTCAAGCCACCTGGCAGCGTCATGGCGGAGACAGATGAGGGGCTGCTATGCTCCACGATGTACAGAGTCCCCTCCACATATATGAGGTGTTGCCTCGACTGCGGCGTGTGCCAAGGAAGTCCTCCTGTTTTTTGGGGCCGAAAGTTTGCTGGTGATCAAAATTGTTGGTTGGAATTGTGTGGCCATGGCAGTTTATGGAATTGATGAAGGATGTAAGGATGGTGATTTGTGATGATTTATGATACTGACCTGGAACTTCTAGAGCAAGTCAAATGTTGGAGCCCTTTTCGGAAGGATGGTCGCCAAGTAACTGGCACACGTGTTCTGGCGATGTTTGGTGTAGGCCTTAACAGCCCCAGTTGGGGTTCACCATGATTCGCCATGATCCGCCCCCAGGACAACCGCGATTCCCTGAGAAACTGGAGCCCTGCTACACTTGCGGGGTGACCTGTTGTCCCTCGTGCTCCACAAGCCACAAGCAGCGATGCAAGTTGGCCGGATGGGAACAGGGCCACACGGAGAAGCAGTTGCCTGACGAAATTTTGGAAACGTTTTGGAAGGAGGCCAGGATTCTATGAATAAATGCTAAGCCGATGATAGTGGTATCAAGATCCAAGAATCCAAGATAGCACAGGAATGAGACGGATCTCTGACTTATTGTTTTTTTTCAGATCCAACTCATCCCAACTCTAAGCCAAGCATCTCCAAAGCCAACTCACCGGCAAAGAAAGACAAGATGTTCCATCCAAAAGGCTGAAACCTTCCGAGCTAATTGACTTTCCACGTTTTTTGGATGATGGGTCGAAAGCTGTTGAAACTAATATTAACCAGATTGTGTAATGTGTAGTACATCACATAGTACCCAAAAACATCCAAAAACAAGATTAAGATAAGTCTAAGACTCAAATGCTGCTAAAAAGTCCTGATTCATGATGAAGAATGTGGTTTCAAAACAATGTCATAAACCAGCCATTTGATATATATATATATATAATTTATAATGGACATGTCATGATAATTTAAGAATGTCATAAACCACCAACCACTAATAAAATATGGCAGTGTGTCAAAACCAATAGTACCCCTTCTGTTCACATCAAAATAGCTGGGATTACTGGATGTGAATAACTCCCTAAAAATTGTATTTTCATAGGTATTGATCCATAGCCATATATAGTTATATCATGTTATATCCCGTTATATCCCTTATAAATCACCATTTATAGAGGGTTTTCCAATAAAACTTCCCACTATATCACCATTTATAGATGACTTTCCTGAATATATCCTGAATAATGGTAACCATACCACCTATCTATGGTGATGACTGGGTTTTTTTCAGCGCCCAGGATCCAAAGACATCAGTTGCCCAGGGCTGAGCTCAAGCTGCTGACACAGAAGGAGGGAAGCGAAGGCGGCGTGAACGATGGGACCAAGAATATGGAGACCCACTAGACCTAGGGAGATACCCTAGGTATCCCTAGGTAATCATGTATCATGTTTATAAATAAACTATAGATAAATATATGTATTATGTAGATATGTTAAATGATATTATGTTTATATAATTATATATATGTACACATTATATATATATATTTTAAAAAAAGGTGCGGATGAGTATGGGTTAAGTACGGTTTAGGTACGGGGTAGGTACGGGTCAAGTATGGGTTGAAAATCAATACCGAAGGTCTTCAATCAAAAACCCTGGTCTTCCTATCTTTTGCAAAATAATTCTGGTTCTTGTGTTGAGCCCGATGAATTCTTGGGGTTTTGGTTCTACGGATGTATATATATATATATATTAAATTGATTTAGGGCCTCTCGCTGCGGGGATTTTGCTGCAGCTGTCAGCAGCTGCAGCGTGCGGATTGACTCGCACCGCCATCCTTCATTTTCCTTGCTTTTGGCACGTGCAATCGCACTTGTATCGCCAGTTGTTTCTGTACAAGTTTGGAGATGTATATAAATATATAGATATAGATGTATATAATAGATATATATAGGTATAGATATATATATAGAGATAGATATATACATATAGATATATGGATATATATATAGATATAGATATATCGATATATGGATATATAGATATATGATATATGGATATATAGATATATGTATATATATATATGGATATATAGATATATAGATATATAGATATATAGATATATGTATATATATATGGATATATAGATATATAGATATATAGATATATAGATATATAGATATACATATATAAAGACATCAATGAAGTGGGAGGATTTCATGAACCACCTTGATATCATGGGGGCGCAGGCGACCTCGCGAAGCAGTTCCTGCTCCGTGGGAAGCTGTTGAAGCGGCAGCCCTCGTGGAAAGACTTCGACTACGACATGGTGCAGCCACAAATGGGCGAGCTGATCGCCGAAGACTTGTGACGCGACGAAAACGTGAAAAGGGCGGCGAAAGGTCCTGAAGATAGGATGAAACTGGGGATATCATGGGAATATTGTGTAGGAGAATAGTGGGATTGTAACCAACCTTATGATATCGCAGCATTTCAAAATGTTGCTAGACTTAGAATGACATTTTGGGGATACTCCCCAGATTGGGAGATTTCACAGGGATATTTCCTGGCTGTGTATCATGGTGTATCTGCACAATATTAGTGCGATTGGTACCCTCTGGTCATTTAACATAGCTATTGAAAATGACCATTTATAGTGGATTTATCCACTGAGATGGTGATTTTCCATAGTTATGTTAGTGTACCAGAGGGTACCTTACACATCTGCGTTATAGCCCTTGAATGATAAAAATGGTGAGTCCACCCAGCAACCATCCGATGATTGGGTTTTTTGGATATCTCAGGATTGGTAAATTTTCATTTTTTTTGATTGCAATCCACAGGGGTTGGTAAATGTCCTTATTGAACATCACCCAACAATTGGGGATATAATCTCCAACAGATACTTGTTCAAGTGATGTGAAACAAATGCCCAAAACATCGACATCTACCACCCCCTGTCCCATTCAACCCAGCTTTTCCAGACCATCCGGGGGCTCTTCGGTCATGATCCCCGTCACCATGGTTGTTTCAATGCTAAGTCATGGTCATCCATGACGACTGCATGACTTCAGCAAGAGTGTACCCTCTGGTAAACCAACACAGCTATTGAAAATGGTCCATAGAAATAGTTGGTTTACCTATTAAAGTGATGATTTTCCATCTTTTTTTGGTATGTTTACCAGAGGGTCCCCTTATGACTTACGAAACCTCCATATGTTTCATTGCAGCCCTCCGTTGCGGCTCGAGGACTTGGGCTCTGGGCTTTGTCGCCTGGTTGATCAAGGCGTTGAGTATCGACCGGCACCTGGCGAAGGCGGAGCAGGCGACGTGTTGGAGACTGCCAGGTTTCTGGTTTATTTATGGGGATATACATGGGATATATATAACATACAATGTGGGGCCTCCTAGATAGCTAAGTTGGTTTATAACTCCAATAACTATGGTTTATTGTACTTATAACTGGGGGGCCCCACATTGTATTGAGTGGGACATCCCATGTATAACATAAATATTTATATTACTAACATATCTTAACCATCTATAAATGGAAATTGAGTGGTACATATGATTGATGATAAATAGACATATAGTGGAAATTGATGGAAGAAGGTTTGATCATAAATGGAAATTTAGTGGAAAATTAATGGAAAAAATATTGATGATAAATTGAAATTTATTGGAAATTAAATGCAATGGGAAAGTCATCTATAAATGGTGATATAGTGGGGAGTTTTATTGGAAAACCCTCTATAAATGGTGATTTATCAGGGATATAACCGGATATAACTATATATAGCCTAGCCATATGTGCCATGGCCAAGTCAATGGTTTATTTCCCCATGGGTTTGTTTGACTTCACCCCATTCCATCCCATGGTGTCGAACACATCTCCAAAGTTTACCGGCCACTCCATGTGTGCCATGGTCAAGTCTCTTGGTTGAATTGCTTATATATATATATATGTATATGTATAGATATATATATATGTGTATATATATATATGTATATATATATATGTATATGTATATATATATATATGGGGGTACCCCAAAATGGATGGTTTATTAGGGAAAATCCTATTAAAATGAATGATCTAGGGGTACCCCCATGTACGGAAACCCCCATATTGGAGGATGGGTCAAAACCTATCATACCGTATCTAGCCAGGATAATCGTCCATTCATCAGCTATTTTTGGGGTTCACCAAGGTACCAGGGTTTTGATTCATAGCCAATATATGGGAATCAATCCATAAAAGTAGGTCTTTGTTTAAGTCATTACGTTTGGATTGCCCTGGCATGGGATTTTTCATGACCATAAACCCCATATATCACATCAAGTTGGTTATCTATAGTCCATTGCATTCCGTGAAAAAATCCAATGATATTCCCATCAACTGGTTGGTTGAATCCTACACATTCATCAATGGGAATATGTTTAGAATTGTTTCTTGGGTGATATTCCCGTTCCTCAGCGGTTCCCAGTGTTACCCTCTGGTAATTTAACGTAGCTATTGAAAATGGCCATTTATAGTGGATTTGCCCATTGAAAATGGTGATTTTCCATAGTTATGTTAGTTTACCAGAGGGTAAATTATAGACCCTTTGGTTATGACTAACATAGCCATGGAAAGATCCACCATTTTTAAGAACGGTACATCATCGAACTAGCTATGGGTCATGGCTTCCATAGCAAACTGTTAGTCAGAACCAGAGGGTAGCCGTTGTCATTCGATGGGAAAGTCATGGTTCCCACATTCGATGGTATGGGAAAATCATCATCAATCCATCGTCATATTTGGATTAATCCAGTGTTTTTAGATTCCCATGGGACAGATGACCAGAAAAATCATGTGAAAAATCCCTCTTGTTGTTGATTAATCCCTAGTATCCCTATTTTTCCTATGATATTCCCATAATGGAATTCCACTATTATTCAATAATGTTATTCCATTGTTATTCCCAATTATGGTACTGTTATTACTATGCGTTAACCTATTATAGGGATAGTCCTTATTCAATTCTTCATGATCTTCGCCCTGTGTTCACTCCAGCATCCCAACTTGACCTTCCCAGGACTTCAAGCAGATCATCGCATGCCTCGCCGCCCTGGAACCCAGCGACACGTCGTCGGCGGCACGCTTTGGCTTTCTGATGATCGCGCTGCTGCTGCGCGATCCGAAGCACTTGGATCATCCGGAGCAGCCCAGCGTGAAGATCCGGGTGATGATCCGTTGAAGATCCAAAATGCGGGTGTGAAAAGGATATATATTTAAAACGAACTAGAAAAATCTGAGGATTTGTATTATGTATATATTATGCATCATGTATCTATATGTATATATACCAGTACAATATAGTAAAGGCCAAACAAAAACTGGTGGTGTGACTGGTGCTTCCACTGCCACGTGGGCTGATCTCGCTTAAAATCACCAGGTGGTGCCTAGCCGATGCCCAAATTGTTGCCCAGTTGAGCCAAGTTGCTTCTGTGATTCTAGTTGGCTTGATATATGTTTTAACTTGTTTTCAGATGATTTATCATGTTTTGATATCATGTGGAATGTTGTGATCCATGGTAAAATCCAATTAAACTCATTAAATCCCAATCCCATTAATATAACACTGAGATTCCATTAAAATACGTGCTTTCCAGGGAAGCACCAGCGCTGTGTCCGATGTGTCCAGAACATCCCATTCTTGATAGAGTTTCAATCATCCAAAATTGGTGATTTCTTGGATTTCGTTGGACCATCCACCGTAGTCAATGATTCTTCTGATCATAAGAACAGTTCATGATAGTCATGATTCTTCATGATAGCTCATGATTCTTCATGATAGTTCATGATTCTTCATGATAGTTTTTTGATGTTTGTATATGTTTGTTGTTTGTTGATTGGAGAGGATGCTTTGCCACTGATGCTGTACCGGGGGGGAAGCCTCCACGGATCAGGATATCCCAGCTGATGCGCATCGCTCTGAGATGGCACCATGGCAGAGACAGGAAGATCCGTTGCGATAGATGTGCATGTGACATCATTACAGTTACATACATATATAATATATAACATCTATTAATTATATATATGCTACATATATACACATATACTACATATGTATATATATGTAATTATATACATTACATACATACAGACATATATATATATACATATATATACACTACATATATATATACTACATATATATATATACACTATATATATACTACATATATATATATACTACATATATATATAGAGAGAGAGAGGGGTCTTCAAAAAGAATAACGAAACGTCCAGGATGACGCAGATGATGATGGAAATGCATCATTTCCAGGTTGGCGGTTGTTTCATCGATCTATTTTTGGGGTTGCAATTTGCCAATATGCATACGATATAGTCAAAATAATACTGTTGAATTCTGTTGCTCAGTGAAGTGACATGTTTCTCATCCCATGCTTTCTTTCCCCATGGATATTTCTGGGATGGGTGGCTTAACCAATCAGTCCCTGTTTACTGCATGATGGAAATCTCTATAGAAAACCCATATAATTGTATACTCATTAGACATATGATGTATCACATATGCAATACTAGCATGGTTTGATATGCTTCGCAGAAGCAGCGGATTCTTCCCATCACCAGCCAGGTATAGCCATGTCTCTGATGGGATCTTGATGCTGCAGATGAGTCAATTGTTGGAGATGGCCTTGAGTCGACAAGTCCATCCCAGACAGCTCCTTGAAGTTTGCGAGGACGAAGCCTGCGACAGGCCTCCGAAAGTGCGGTAAATCAACGAACGAAATGGACCATTTCCCATAGCTATGTTAGATTAGCAGAGGGTAGTCCAATCAGGTACATGGTTTAATTATGTATATTATGTTTAATGTGGTTGATCAATGTTTATATAATATATATAATATATAATTATATACATATATATATACGTATATACATATATATATATATGTTTCATTGAGTCTACCAGAAACTCCCAGTCATGGAAAAAAGCCCGTGGTGTCCTCCAAGTCGTTTCCCGTGGCGACCAATCCATTTTTCTACTCCCCGTGAGTCCATTATGAAAAAGTCCCATGAAATGGCCCCAAAAAACCTCCATGAAATCCCAGGAAATCCACCGTGAATTATATGTAAATCATCCATTTTTATGTGTGGATTTAATGGGATTTTATGTGTGAATCGTCCATTTGATGTGTGAATCATCCATTTTTCACAGAGGCAGATGATGCGTTTTCTCTTTCAACGCTGCGTGGGGGCGCAGACGCTCTACCTGCAGACACTTCTCCTGCTGGGGCTCCATTCGCGGTCGGCGGGCAGCTGGGAAAATCATCTACTAGATCTGCCTGAGGCCGGAATGTGGACTGATGTGAACTGATGTGGATGACCTCACTGTGACATCGGTGCCTGGTGGTTTATAAAAAAAACCAATGGGTACTCATCCCAAAGGGGCTGGCAGTATGACATAGCAGCTATTCTCAGATGATTGAATTAGTTATAATTCAGCCAGACTGATATATGATGGTTTAAGCATCAAGTGGATGGGGATATATATTTTGCCAAAAGCTGGGATTAATTTGGGATTTAGCCACAGGTCAAAGTTGAATTGATGTTTCTTGTTCATTATCACCACTGACCATAATCCCATCTACTTAATCAAAAGTACGCGCAAACCCCCCAGTTCACTCTTAGGGATTTTGAAGGAATATTGAATATAAATTCCCACCCCTGTTAAACTTTAAATTCTATTGGGAAGATCAACAAGGGTATTAGGAAGAGGAGCGAGACACGGAGACTTAGAGTCTTGCACACTTTGCTATGAGACCAAAAAAAGATAGGTGGTTGGGGCAGAGGATGGTGATGATGATGTTGATGATGAAGAAGATGAAGATGAAGATGAACATGATCATGATCATGATGATGATGATGATGACGACGATGATGATGTTGATGATGATGATGATGCTGTTGTAACATTCAACACACAGGTAGCTAAGCTGTGCGTTGCAAGATGAAAGCCGTGATCAC
>Ga0126342_10004031_pt1 | contig 24747 bp, 20 predicted proteins | sample Cyp1metagenome_FD_92528 | JGI IMG/M metagenome (GOLD analysis project Ga0126342, IMG submission 92528) | Coral microbial communities from Lord Howe Island, Old Settlement Bay, Australia - Cyphastrea 1 metagenome | ecosystem: Host-associated > Invertebrates > Cnidaria > Coral ...
AACCTAACAAGTGGAACCAACAACTACAACCGTTAAGCACGCGACTCACACCTTTTAGCACTGAGCCGCACAGCTGTGGTAACATGCTATAATACATGATGTTTTACATGGGGTGCAAATACAGGTTCAAAGTGTTAATGAACAATATCATGATTGGGTTCTAAGTGTTGACTTGCTTTCTAAGTGTGCACTTAGAATCTGGGGGTAGGGTTCTAAGTGTACACTTAGAACCATTTTGCCTCCATTTTTTCATGTGTTTTTCCAAAATAGGTTCTAACTGTATGTCCGCAACTATAATACATTGTAATACACCTTTTAAATGCAACTTTATGTAAGAAATGCAACCATATTCAATGTACCCGAAGAAGTCCCAGCAAGGATGTCTTCTACTTGCTGGAGCCTCACGATCCCCAACATGCACAGTGTGAGTGAGGGTCTGACATCGCCCCTACGAGATCCATACAATTATATGTATATATATATGTGTATATATATATACTAGTATCTGTGTGTGTGCATATGTACGTAATATGTAGTTTCACACGGACCATATTATCAACCAGTAGCACCGCACAAGGCAGTGGCGGAAGTTTCAAAGATAGGAAACTATACTTGCTTGTTGTGACCCCCAATACCTTGCTAAAGCAAGAGGGACTTCAGCTAGCAGAAGCTAGCTTTCCTTACGTAATGATGTCATGTTTATACATACTGCAAGAGTATCATGATAATATGTCGGCTCGTGTGATGCTGACAAGGTGTAAGCCAAGCACTAATGTCCAGGCCAGACCTCGAAGCACAAGCACGGTTGTAGCCTTTTGTCTCGAGATTAGCCTTCCAGCGTCCGATGCTTTTAACATCTTTTAACGAGGCTAGGGCCAGCGGACATCACGACCTAGGCGGAAGTAGTGAAATTCTTCAAACATCGTTCGAAGCAATGAGATGCTAGTACTTACTGGTATGTTCCAATGCGAGTCTTTTGTTGCAGTCTTAGGTCCCAACCGTTCCTCCTTGCCTGCAGTTCGTGTGTCAAACACTCCAGAATAAAAAGAATCATAAGCAAAGAAAATCTAAAACATCACCGAGAGTTATCAGCTTTCCATCCCACAGCAGTCGGCCTGGTATCGGTACAAGAAAGTGCTGCTGTTGCCCCAAAGGTGCGCCAGGATCTTAGAAATGTATATCATGCATGCAGGCACTTCGGAGCACGTGCTTGGAGAAAACATGCCCCCTATTTCCTTTCATGTTTGACCACGCCCACATGCCCTGAAAAGAACTACACACAAGTTACAACACAAGGCAAATCGAATAAGCGCCAAAGCACCCGAGCTCGACAAGACTAAGCTTTTCGCTTGTCCAGGCGGCAAGCCAGCTCCATCTGGCAGCAGCCTCTCGGCACGACAAGCGCTGCAGGCGCCAAAATCTGCAAGTCATCAGAAGTACGAGTACAGTATTCATTTATATAAGTCATCCATATCGTGGTCCTTGCCAGTCATAATAGACAATAAAGTCAAACAAATCTCACCATCTTTGCTAAGACCGGCACTTGTAGGAGTCGTTCAGCACCATCTGAGGTTGAGTGCATGTTGTCACATTGTAACCCACAATTGCCCAAACACATCAAATACAAACTGATCAAATTTCTGGTTTGAATGTCTTTTGGTTGGACCTGCCTCACGGAAAAGTATCTCGACTGGCGTAAAGTCGACGTCACCAATGCTGCCAGCCCCACTCGAACTGCCAGGCAAGGAACCTTGGCAATTTGACGCCACCTAATCGGCGGCGCCGTCACCGCGTATGCAAAAAGTGTTCAACATGTTTGTTTATGTTTGCAGGCTTGTGCTCGGTTCTATGCTTTGCTGACAGTTCTCAGTCGTTGACTCTGGCTGTTTTTACTTGTTCTGGATGATCTCTCATCACAAAAGGCACTAGCTGCATCACCATCGTAGGGCACAAGTAGCTCTGCCTTCAAGTCTGCAAGCTAAGGTGAGGGTGCAAGATTCAGGTAGCTTCTTGAAGTTGAGCGGGCTTTATTACATCGAAGCAAACTCCACCTATATTTATTGACACAGCGCGGGTCTGCAAGATCCAAATTGTGCCCCACGTTCAGCCAGAGAAGAGTATAGGCATGGGCCCACCATGCTCCTTGGGTCTAAGATACCAGAGTAGAACACAGCAAAACCGTTGCAATAAATAGCTCGGACATCCTGGGATTCTTAGAGCCTGCCCTTCCCCCCGAGCCTCATCCTCTAGGGCAAGCCTTTCTGCGCGCTTTCTTTCAGCAGATTCACATCAGAAAACCATAGAAAACCAACTAAAAAACCACCATGCTGACATAGGGTAGGAGAGGGATCACGACTTTGACACTTGAGTGATCTTGGGAGTAAATTTGCTCACAGTCAGCCAAGCGCAGGTATCCGATGGTATCCGCACGGCATTTTTTTCTTCAGCAAGGCAAGTGCCTGCGAAAGGCACCTGTCATCCTTGTGTGAGACTCAATGGGGTGTGCCTCAACTTCTGCTGAGGAAAACATGAAATTTGTGAGACATCTAGTCACAGATCCTCATCGAAAATGCGTGATCTTTAAGGAAGCGTGCATGTCCTGATTATTCCAGTTCTCGTCCGATTTCCACTTTAATGATCGCCTCAGTGTGCTCACACCCCCCAAATTTCCATAGATGCAACAGCCGGGTACTTCACGTATCGGGTGTAGAGGCAAGTAAATGAAACACATTATCACGTAATATCACGTAATATGCGAACCAGTGTCATTGATTCTCGCAATTGCGCCTCTGGCAAGGACTGCACATCCTTGAAGCGATGCTTATTCCCTTCAAAGAAAGGGCATGCATGCCCTGTGTCCTTGGGCAAAGGATAGAGGGAAAGAAAGCAGTACAAAACACCCCGAGGAATACACGCCAGCATGCCTCCGATATCCTCTGATCAGGGAAGCAAGATGTAGTACTAACATTCAAGCCTGGCCACTTTCGCAGGGTCTACTCCATATGCGAGGGCCTTTGGTCTTGACAGCTTCAAGGTTCCCCTTGTCAGTGAAGGATGTGGATAGTATCGGCCATTCCTCGGAACCGGCGTCTAGTGATCGCTATGGCCTGAAGGCAAAAAGGATACCTATATATAAATGATAACAAAGTAACAAAGTCAAACAAAAACAGCACACCTTGGACAGAAGCACTGAACGCCGACATTTGCTTTGGCTGAGGTTCATAGCCCTTGCCGCCATCTCCCTTAGACATCACAAGGGTGCGTTGGCAGCCAAGTCTTCCAAAAAGTGTGGCTATGAGTTTAGCAAAGTGTACTAACACTGAATGCAGCCGAAACGCTCAGTAAATTCCATCGCCTTCTCATCACCTTCAAGATCAGCTGCTTCATCTGTCACTGGCATTTCGACCTTGCAAGGCACAAACAGCATAAAAGGCAGAAAGCAAGGGCATGCAAGGGCAAGAGAATAGAGGACGATATCTGGAGAGGATCTGTGCAACATGTATAATTATATATATCATAGTCTTTGGACTACATCCTAAATTCATCGATGTTTAATGTCTCGTCTCAGCTGGCTGCGGGCCAGCAAAGGAAAGCAATACCCAGCTGCCCATCTTTCACCTGAGTCCCCATCCTCTGGCTCTTGCGGCTGTGGCAAGGTTGGGCTGGACATGACCCGCTTGGCTGGTTTCTTTGTGACAAAAGTCGCCAGCTTCCTCGGCGACCCCGCGACCAAGCAAGACCGAGAAATGACATGGGCACATGGCCTTTACCCCCCGCTGATTTCTCCGAAGAATTATCACGGTCACAGTCACGACCTGCTTGAACTTGTGATGACTTCTACATTAGCCTGCCAGAATTTGATTTGACCGTTTGAGTCCGTTTGATCTTTACTTTAGGTGCAACAGGCACCCTCTGCCAAGCAGGGAGAATCAAGGCTATCAATTCCTAGATTCCCCGTACAAACTGAGAGCCCCTGCACTCCACCTTCAGCGTGCCTTGGAATTGCAACATGAGACCCTAGTGGCCCCCTTTGCAATCACACCATATTGCAGTCTTCCATGGGGAAGAAGGGCATCACTTGATACATGCGTTTACGCTCTTCTAGAATTTGTATCATGTTCACATCAAAGCTACAAGTACGAGTAGAACCGGTAGAACCGAAATTATTTATTATTCATTGAATTATATAATCTATATTAAGTTACTATATAATTTATTTATCTATCTAAATATATATATATAGTTATATATATATATATATTTAAATATATTTAAATAATGAAAGATCCATCCTGCATCGAACGGCTTTGAATTCATAAGGTTGGCCCATGTTGGCCGCAGCATGGAACAAGCTGTCCGAGGAACTGCGCATAATTGGTCAGCAGTCGCTCTCGTTGAAATCTGCTACTCGTAGAATAGGCCATATGGGCTGACTGGCCTCGGAAGTGGGAAAGCCTTCCGATAGTAGTGCGACCACATAAAGATCATAAATCATCATAAAGCATCATGAAAACCATAAACACGGAGCTTGTCAAGTCAGCCTGATCATGTTTGATCATTGCACAGCCCAGCTGCACAACTCTGGATTGACTAAGCCCGTGATTTGGCGCTGATCTTTGTGCTCCACCCTGCAAGTGCGGAATCAATGGCAAAGAGCATCATTTCTCTTGCACTGCAAGGCATGATCAAATACTTGCAACGCACACCTTGCGGTAAAATAATTGGTACATGTGATCTCGCGTCAGAATATTCAACGAGCTGGGCATTTCAAAACCAAGCTCCCTGAAGGCATAACAAAACATTTCCAGAGCCTCTGGGTGCCATCACGCTGAAGCTGTCTCCCTTGTGGAAATACATAGGCCGCAAAAGCTGTTTTGCTGAAGTTGCCTGCGACAATTTCTTGACACACCGAGAAATGGCGTATGATGGCACAACATGGCACAACATGGCACAACATGATTCATAATCGCTCGCTTTGGTTCACCAAAGGCACAAGCGGGCCCAAGAAGCACCAGCCAAATTCGGTTCGCAAAATTCCTCGCAAACTGATGTCAACTGCTTCCCTTCTCGCTTCCCTTTGCCCTTCCATGAGCTGAGGCCTCCAAAGCTGCTGCCTCAGTCAAACTACCCCACTGAACTGCCGTTTCTTGTTTGCTTGGAAAAATTGGAATGTGCCTTGGGGAAGCGAAGAGTTGAATCGTTGACTTGCTATTGAAGTTTTGCATGTCTTTACATGTTGTTACAATCTGTACATCGACGTGGACCTTTGTTAGTTCCAGACCTCCAGCAGGCTTCTGCTCGGTGAAGATCGATGAAATGACCATCTGTGCGACTGGAGCGCCCGGGGCCCACACTGGCCGGGGCTTGATACCAAATGCAAGGAGAGCTGTGAAGTGAAAGAGCACCAAAGCATACCAAAGCAACATAAACATCATAAACGCAAGTTATCTGACAGTTATCTCAAGTTGTGGTCTGCTCAAATTCTCTCTCTCACTAGTCTGCGCAGAATGAGGCTGCAACGGTGAGGTGGGTTGTGGGCTGGGCTCCTGCAGGTAAAGCAAACGCAAATGGATTCCAAAATATACATCTTTTATCATCTATTATCATCTATTACTATATATAATATGATATAATCATCACTCATCATCTAGATGTTATTGATGTATCTGTATAAGTGTGTATACATTTAACCATAAAGGAAAGAGAGGTCAACAAAGGCGCAAACAAAAAGTGGTTCTAGAATACTACCAAATGCTCCAGGAAAGGTGTGACATCTGAGACAAAAGACAAAAGATACTGAGCCGTTCACAGAGGGGATGAAGGACTCTGCCTCAAAGCCGCATTAAATTCTGGCACCATGAAATGGCATATCCACAGTGTGTCAAGATATGTCAGGATATGTCAAATCGGGAGTCTGTGGGGCTCGCTCTACGAGTGGCATCGTGAATTCGCCAGAACTGTTCTGGAGCATCCTGACGTTCCCATGCATCTGAAGAGTGATGACGTGATAATAATTCAGAGCGAGAATAATTTGAAGAGGACACAAATGCTCCCTCGTTCCTCGTTCCGTTTCTTCTGTCTACCTTCACGCTCCACTCCTATTCCCTCTCCCACTACTTCATTATACTTCATTCACAGTGCAAGTTGTCTTCTGCTTCCGGCACTTGTGCGCAAAGTACAGACCGGACAGAAAGCAATGTTTAGGCCCCAAGTGCTGGGCCCACAGAACAGAGCTGAGGAAAGACATGTTGGCACGATCACTGTAGTGCAACGTCCTTCTGCAAGATGACGCATTGGTATGCCTCCTCCACCACAAGGTACATGTCACTTTGGACCTCATGCCATCCAAAGATCTCACCTTTTGCAGCCGCATCACATTCCAAAAAGGATTCAATGGCTCAGCACAATACCCACATTATTGCACATTACCCGCTTGAGGAAAGTCCGGGACGGAATCAGCAAACGCTGTCAAGATTTGTCCAGAGCAACGAAGGCAAAATGAATCCCACCTGTGTGCCCTCCAAATCTGGGCCCTGCACACTTCTGATGAGGAAGGGCTTGTGAAGACCCGGGGAGTCATTCGGAAAACATAGCCTCGATGCGCAGCTGCTTCAGTCAGTCTCGGCCCCTGAAGCTGGATCCCCCAGTTCTACAACACCATCAGGCGTACTTCAACACAAAGTTCTGAACTGAAGGGCTGCAGGTCAAAAGCCAACTGGGCCCTCCACAACCAACGCTGATTTGCATTCGTCTTGTTGGCACCCTCCAGTCGCAATGGAATGCCGCCTGATGAGGGCACATTGAAGGTTGTCAAGCTAGCGAGCAGCTAGCATGCTCCCAAGCTCTTGTCGAAAAGGACACATGGATACCCATGGTATCTATGACAAACGATGCGAATTTTAAGCATATTCAAGCGTTGTCAATCTATGATGTGCGTATCTTAGCTGGGTGAAGCAAAGTTGAAAGCAGTGCAACACAGCAAATCTCCAGGGCCTACAAGTGCGCGACGAGGATGGTGATCCTTGCGAATAGAGCTTACGGACTGGAGTTTGTCTGCTCGCGCATTCCATCAACTGTATCATTTCTGCAATCTACGACGTCTATGACATCAGTCCCGTTTGCGTGTTCACCGGTGAAACTGGTCTTGCATGACATAGTACGTCCAAAATGTCCAAATGCATCCATGGTTGTTTTAGTTGTTTTATATATAGAACTCGCCAGTACCGAGACCAAATCAACAGCATAGTGGCCCTTGATGCCCCAGGCTATATCTTGGACGCAGACGTTGCGAATCAGAAATCCATCAAGCCGGCTGTCGTCTTGAATCCTCAGTTGCAGCAGCTTCGGTTTTCACAGCTCCTCTAGTACCATATTTAAATACAGTGTATTTAATTCATATTCAGCGTGCATCCTTGTATGTTATATAATACATATAAATATGTATATATATATCTGTGTGTGTGCGTCTGTGTGCGTGCGTGCGTGTTATTATAACAGTATTGAGAGAAAGAGAGAGAGAGAGAGAGATATGCGTGTCTTATAAACAGAACACGCATGTCTACATCACAGGTATTCATGTGATCATAATAATTGTCATGATTGTGCCAACAATCCTTATCGTTCTAGAGCTCACCAGTTTGCCCATGTCCGGGTCACCGTGGGAGCGCACCAGTGATACCAATGCTCAGGCCACCCGGCAACCATCTGTAGTCGCCCTTCTTGCGAAAGCGCTGCTGTTTCTGGACCTGTGGGAGATGACGTGCATGGCATGTCTCACGCCTCACATCTGATGAACCTGATGCACACATACTGGTTGAATCTGGTTGGCACAAAGAGTGCCAAATGCATCCAAATGGATGGGCACCTCCGAAACATGAACAATCTCTGCTGGGCAATTGCCTTACAACAGCACATTGCTTGGTTTGAGGGAATTTTGGGCATACGCCCTACAAGCCTGCCAAAGCCCATTGACTACTGGTCACTTGTGCTATGATGTCTGCATCAGGGCTAGAGGTCCCAGAACAAGTGCTCTGACACTGAGAGCACTACCATGTTTCTTTTTGGCCAAAACCCAGCGCTGGCCAAAGACCTCACTTCAACTTGACCTCAACAGACCTACCACCTAAAAACATTTTGACAAATCGGTACGATGTTGTACTGCCTTCCGCCACATTTTTTTCACATGTGAGCTGGTCTGAAAACCTTGAGTAACTCCCTATGTCGTATCATGTTTCTTGCGCAACTGCTTACGCAAGGCTTACGCGCGTGTGGTTTTACCTTACGCAGGGCACAGTGAGTTAATAGAGCTTACGCGGACCTTACACTTAAGGGTTTCTTGTTCTCACCATAGTATCTGCTTACGCAGCAGCACCTTTTCTGCATGAGCGATAGGCGTTGAAACATGTTTCGAAGGGAGCAATCCCATGCGATAGGGCATATTTGTTCTCCATGCTACACTCCAGACAGCTCATTTAGCTGCCTTGGTTTATCAAAAGAACCAATGTAGAATCATTGTTGGACACATAACAAGTAGCAAATTTGTGGACACATACCATACATGATAAAGGGGACCTTCTTCATATCATGAGATGAGCATGACTCCAGTTACGTGACATTGAATTCTGTGTTGCAAAGAAACCAACACCACAGAAATCCACAAATGATGTCATTTACATCTGCTTACGCATGCCCTTACGCAACATGATACTGCAAAAAGTCCTTACGCGGCCTTACGCCGCTCAGGGTTTTGCTTACGCAGGATATCGTTATGACAACAACCTTACTAAACATGAACAGGAGAGTTCTTAGACTGGCTCATGTGAATTTCCTGAACAGGGTCCGAAGAAGGCCTGGCATGTCACTGAAGCAGGGCCCCAGCGATGTTGACTCTGGCTGGGAACATAGCCATGAAGGGCACAATGCATCCATTTCCTGTGAAACAGGAATTCAATCTACCTCCATGAGCTACTCATGTGCTCTCAGCCGGGGCTAGAGCCAATCTCCTTTGCACCGCTCAGCTACGGTAGATGTTTCATGTTTGGCCAACATTCAAGAAGGCTGGGTTTCAAATACTCTGTGAGCAGTCTGTAGCCGTGGTTTGATGGGAATGAATGGGAATGAATGGGAATGATAGGGAGTGGGCACATATTGTCACTATTGTTTGAGCCCGGCAGCAAGGCAAATCGTATGCTGCGGCAACCTTTGTCTTCTCGGACCTGTTGAACATTGTTGAACCCGGTGAACCCTGTTGCCTTCCTTTCACGGCGTCTTTGGGTCTGTTCAATTCACGGGGGTGAGACCAGTCGGAGCGATGCTCATCACTTGCTCACCGCCAAGGCAAACAATTCACTGCAGTTCGCTAGGCCACTGCAGAGAGCTCAATGGCTCAACTGCAGAGCTCAAGAGCTGCTAGCTAGCAGATGAGCTGCCAGTCGAACGCTCTTGGCATGAATGGAAGTGGAAGCTTTTGCCTTCACCGTTCCAAGCCAGGACAAACAAAAAAAAAGCCCTGGCTACAGGACGCCATTTTGGTCCTAGATATTGTTTGAATTGCTCGCCGCACTACGGTCAGTTTTCTGCACTTCGAACAGGTAGGCCAAGCGTATCTGAAACCAACTCACTGTGGCACTGGAATGCACTGGAGCGTGAGCTAAAGATACCCCCTGTTTACAGCCAAACTTCTCCCACCACGTGACCCTGCCGCTCCTCCAGAAAAAAAATAGGAAAAAAGTTCAACTAAGTAGGATGATAAGTCAGAAGCTCGCACTGAAAAGCATTCCTTGCCTGGGCAGTGTCGTACACGATGTACCTCAACAAAAACAGCTTGAAGTATTACAATTATTGAAGGCTTCGTCTCCAGTCTGAGAGACATATGACATAAGGTGAAACTTGGTAAAATCAGCGACACAGACAGCGACAGCGACACAAGGAAATTCTTCACCGGATTGATATGGATCGTGATGCTCTGACGCTCATGAACCAAAGCAGCCAAGGTACTCAGGCACTCGCAAAGCACCTCCCTCCTCTTCCTATGCGGTCGCAGGAGTCGTTGCTTGCACTTGCACTTCTGCCATTTTACAGCTTGCAATGGTAAGCATCAGCAATCTACTCTGGACGGACCCTTACTTGCAACTTCAGAGCCGCTACACGGTAATGGTCATCGGTTCAGCCACTGCCGCCAAGTATCTGTTAGACCTTGCACCTCAGCCCACTTGAGCAAGCTCCAACCGTGCAAGTGACCCATCCCACAAACAGAGCTGGAAACCGTAACTGTTTGAATATCTTGCTAGCAAGGTAAGATGGAGTCGACTCCTTCCACAGGTCTAGTTTGACATGGTCGCCACCTCCCTGCAAAACTTTCTGTGAACTTGTCCAGTAGAGCAGTCCGCGTGCTTGTGTGAAATGCGAGCAGCAAGATTCAAGTGGAGGTAGCAGTGAAGAGGTATTAAGGCAGCAACAGGCCGCTCGAGAGAAGAATATGTTCTGAATTCTTGTGTCAGGAGAGCTGAGACTTGAGGAAAATGGTCAGAAGAGAAGGAAAGAAAGGAAAGAAACTCGACTGAGAAAATTTGCCTTCCAAGACTGGACATGCCAGGGGTCCCAACTGACATGGAGAAAGGAGGCTCAAACGACCGTGTAGATGGACGAAACATTCAAGTCATTTTCATCAAATACAACCCCCCCTGCTCCCAAAGTTCAAAGTTATACAGTATAATGTAAACTAAGGTGCGTTGGCCCCAATGGACGAGAGAAATCAAACCCCTGTAGCACCGCACTCTGTCGCACGCACGGTGAAACATGTTTATTTGGGGGTGGGTCACCATGAAGTGGCAAGCTTTGAATATGTTGTCCATCTACTCCATCTACTGTAACAACTGTAGCTTGATAAGACAGGTGGTCTCATTGGTTTCAGTTGAAGAATGGGAGCGCAAGGCCCTGTTGGGCGAGACGAGCGAGACACCTTTGAAGAGTTCAGGAGTTGATGAATAGTTGATGGCTGGTTTTGTTTTTTTGGCCTGACACCCTTGAGCCAACCTATATACTGAGTTTCTAGTCGTGCTATTGCATGGACCTATAGAAAATCTATGGGAAAGCCATGGCGATTCCATGTACCTTGCGTCCAACAAAACTCGGTCCTGAGATGTCCTGAGGATCCAACAGAATCATAGGCCTTGGCTTGCGGTGCTTACAGTTTAGTTCAGTGGAGCGCAAATGCCAAACTGATCCAAACTGCAACCATTTCTTGCCAAGCGACACCTCTGTGACCTCGGCTATCCACGACTATGCCAGGCTATGCCACACATGTGCGCGGAAAAAAAACCAATATGCATGATGAAATCATGGGGAATATCATGGAATATCTATATATGGTGAATATTTCTGGAATCTTACAGATCTTGTCCTTGTCATGTGCAAGCGCAGGGAAGCATGTCGAGGTGCCAGTCAACCAGTTCATCCAGCTCCTCCGATTGTAGCCTTTCAATTCAGGTTTTGCCTCCTTCTCCTGAGTCGGCATGGTTGGTAAACAAAATTTCCGATAATGGATTAACGTAAAGGATGGTACAACATGATACAACCCCATGTAGTCATTAATCAACAAGATTCAACAAGGTACCGCAGAGCTTCCCAGGTTCTGTTGCAGTGCTTGCAGTGTTCTGACGAACGCATCAGGACCACAAAAAGCAAATTTGATGAAAGCACGACTTTCTGATTTATGTCGCCTGCCGCTTCTTGCCCAAGTCCACCCAGCACATCAGGATATAACCTCCCTTTCCAGTTATCCTGACGCACGGGTAGGGGTTTGGTGCATTCCAGTGAGTCAAGCTTGTCCATTTGTGTCCATGTGCCATGTCCTGTGCTATGGCCGTCCGGTTTCTCAGTCGGGCACCCGGCCTGGGAAGCGCATTGGCCATCTCCTTGCCTCCAAGAATCAGAAATAATGTGGTGGTGGCAAGGTTGGACATGAAATACTGGGCACGTTCCAACTCTACAGGCCGGGTTTGTCTCAAATCTCCTTCCTTTTCTCTTCCTTCAATGTCGAACAGCCGCCCCTTTAAAAATCCTAGATAGTTTGTCGGCTCCAAGGATCTCTAAGGCATGTGCTCGCGAAGCAGTATCGCCAGGATTTCAACGGGCAGTCTGCAAAGTAGATGCCTTTCCCGAACATACCTCGAGCCATGAGTAGCTCAGGGGATTCAAGGCACAGCAGCTTGGCAGGTCTGCGAGCCTGGATTGTTTGGCAGCCTGAAACCGTCGCACACAATTCCCATGGCCTCAGGCACAGGAATTCTAGTCACAGCTGTCACAGCTATCACAGCTTCAATCAAAGTGTGAAGTTTCTTGCAACATTTGCATCATTTGCATCATTTGGGTCCTTCGAACTATATGATCTAAATATATCTAAATATATCTAAATGCCCTAAATCCCTCTGAATCTGTTGCATGATTTATATATTATGATTTAAATGAAAGCAATAGGGATGATCAATGTGATTTGTGGCTAGGCTGAGCTCAGGACAGCTTCCCAGGGCGTCCCGTGGAAGAGCGCTTGGCTGTCAGTTTGGGAGCTAGACCTGGGGCATCGGGCCAAGAAGCATTCCCCAAGCAAAGGATTGCTAAGGAAACTGGATGAAACTGGATGAAACTGGCATATATATATATATATTATACAGATGGTGTTTGTATATATATATATACTGTAATATATATATATAATATTATATAATACGGATTGATATTGGGTATGATACCATGTTTTGCTTTAGCTAGTTGCTGTGTGTCAAACTTGTGGTCAAGTGACTGGGCTGGAGCGGCTGGAGTCGCCGGCGGTCGGTCTATTCCTCGGCGCCCAATATACCGACATAATGTCGATCAACTGCCTGAAGAACAGTTTATGATATTTATGATCTTTATGCATTGTGCCAAGAAGCTGTAGAGCTTGTCCACTGAAAGATCAAAGTCATACTTGTGCTTCCAGGGCTCACAGCTCGCCATAAAGTGGTCCCGAGTTGCCAGACGGATTTTTTTGGAGTATCATGACTTGATCAAAGCACTTCGGGTTTGTTCCCTCTTCACACCTGGCAATTTTGGCACTAAAGCTATGCATAGCCGTGCATCCTTCTGGCTTCGGAATTCGTCCGAATCTTTGCTTACCTCTCTGACGCCAGGCCAAGTGTTTGGGTCCAAATCTCTGAGAAAAACCACGCCAAGCACCCTTAGCTGACCAAATTCAACACATTGCCCCGGAAACGGGAATGGTGTCATGAATAGGATTCAGATGGAAAGGGAAAGCTACAGCCTTCTGGAGAAATGCAGGAGGTTCCATTCCGAGGTCCCTATGGTCCCTATGTTTTCGTATGCCGCGGTCCCAGTTTGTCTGAGCATTTTTGTCCTATCCTATTACTGGACATTACTGAAACTGCCAATTTCCGGCAAATAGAGACAAAGCAATGGCCAAAAAAACAAGATCTCCTTCAATTCATGTTGTGTTTTCTCCTGGCTTCATGGTAATGGAAGTGATGCCTCATGGACTCATGGGAGTTGTGAAGCACAAGATTTTCATACACTGCCCAAGGCGGAAGCGCATGGAAGCGCTTACTTACTGTTGCATGATGAAATGAATGGAGGAGTGGAGGGAGGTGCTGCGTGCTGCGCCGTGCATCCAAGCAACACTCTGGCACAAAAGAATGCCACTACGAAGACTATAGCAGTGCCACATGGTCCGCTGATCAGCCACACCATCGGCCCACCAAAGGTCACCTCAAAAGACTCAAAACGGAAACAGTGCAGCAGTCACATCGGTGCATGCGGTGCAGCAGTCGCACTCGTGATCACCGATGCCAGGTGGCAAAGACCGTGAGCACCAGGAGCGCGAGGAGCCAACCACCACAGATGCCGTATTGAATGAATAAGGTGAAAATCAACATGACGGCAGCGGCCTCACTTTTTCGACTCGAGATACTCAAGAACAATCCACTTGAAGAAGACTTGCAGCAAGTCTTACAGTCCTGTCTTCCACTATAAGCTGATGTCAGCTGATCAATTGTATTGAGTCCCTGGCTATGACCAGCAAAGTGGAGAGATAGTGCAACCTGAGATCCAACATACTCAACTTCCAAGTTCTTCCAGCACTGCTAGCTGTTGGCTGCTGGAGCTCAAACGTTAAATGCAACAAGAAGTGAGTCAGCTACAGCAATACCACAACCAAAGACCCACTGACAATGACTGCAAAGAGCAAAACAACCTCTGCAACTTGCGACAAACCGATACACAATGATGCCACGCAAACACAAGGAAGCGAAGTGTGGTTCACTGCTTTGTTATTTCAAACATCTGATATGTCAGGAAAATCAGGTTCCAATATGTTCCACATATGTTGGCAAGAGACTTTCGTCACTTACCAATGTATCCAATGTCAATGCCCGCCAAGTGACAAAGACCGCGTGATTATGCCAAGTGGGACCACAAGGACCCATGCCAGTGTCGCAGCCGCCAACTGCCGAAGTCAAGCCGGCTCGGAAAGGAAAGCCCGAGGGGTATGCGTGAATTGATGGATTGCGTTCTTTGAGTGAGCTGCACATGATGTCTGCATGGTATGTTGTGTGATATGCCAGTAAATGGAATGGAAATATTATATAATATATATATATACAATGTGCGTGTGTGTGTCTTCAATCATGGAGGCCGTATCTCCGTCAATTTTATTGTATCAATTTGGAAGGACTGCAAACAGAATGTCCAGAAAGGGCCATGCTGGATCAGAAGGCAGCTAAGCCGCTGTGTTTTTTATGGCCACAGTCGGTCCCTTGAGGTTCCAATCCTTCGCGAATGAATCACAATCGAAGATGCGACAAGAAATGTGGCATGCAAAACTTCATCTACCAATTCATCTGATATCAATAGATGAAATCAACTTAAAATCCGGACAAAAAACTAATCTGCTCGTAACAGAATTTGATGGACAAGCATGCTGTACTTCGCTCTAGTATGTAGTATGGCTGTCTGAAGGTGTGAAAAAACTCGAGGTGCTCGGCTGATGTGTTAAACATGTCCAGGCCAAGGATCATAGGCCACAGCACAGCCAGCCACGGCCACAGGAATGATGTAGGTGGAAACGACATGAAGAATGCCTCCAGCATCTTTCAGAAACCAAGGCAGGGAAAATCCAATGGCAGCAAGCCCACATAGAACAATCACCTCTCCACCACTGTACCTCAGTGGTTGGCAGAAAGTGGCTTCAAACCGCAGTGTGTGGCCTTTTGAAGTGGGTTAATTTTGATCACGTTTCATAGCAAAATCGAGCTGCTTCACTACAATCAATGCGCATGATTTCAAGATAGGCAATGCCCGAATCTCCGTCAAATCTTGACAATAGAGATTGCAGCAAGGGACATCCGTATCATCTTGCCACACCATGCTCCCGGATTCGCTGTCCAGCTGGTAGAAGTGGTGGCAGGGGCAATCGGTGTGTATTGAACAGTGAAGGTTTGGCCCGGTTTCATGCCATTTGGAATCTTGGCTTGAACCTCAGGCTGGGATATGCCACAAAAAGTCATTGATAGGTCGGACGACATGCACTGAACAAATGGCAGACTAGAACGACTGGAAGGAGGGAAGGTGTCAAAAAAAGAGGTGGATTGGCGGGGACTTGGTGGCCGCACAACCTGTTTTAATTTGTTTCAAACTTACATGCCGGAAGCTATTTCAAACAACTGACGCCAGGAAGATCAGAAACGCTTGCCATTAAAAAAAGCAAACCACCGCACTGCAGGAACATCAGCAGACCAAGGTGCTAAAGTTCCATCCGGGCTTTGAGCTTGAATCTCTTGGCCGGGCTTCATGCCCGGGGGGATAATCACATTCAATGCAGCCATTTCACTGTGACAAAGCAACAAATGGCGCAAGATGGCGCAAGCCTAACAAGCACTCACAAGATGGGTGCCGACATTGGGCACCTTCTCAAATTTGAGACGAGCAGCTGGGTCACAAATGGTTTGGTGAGAAGAGAACTTAACAGCATGTGATGTCCAATAGCGCAAACCTCTCTCTATAATCTCACTTACATAGTAATGCACATGAAGCGGAAGAAATTCTTCTTAGGGAAGACGCGGACAAGAGATGACAAGAGCGCTTGCGCGTTCTGTCCCACATTGTTGCATCACGCTCTCCGTATATCAAGCCACCTGTTACACACTGTTGATCTACCCACCCATGTCTAGCTCAAGTCCTGTGCCACCACTTTCCATTCGCCAAGCATAGATCATGCTTAAAACATCTTAAAACATTCCGATGCCAAGTTGCCAAGTGACATAAAGCAATCCGTCCCTACGTGCTTCATCTAGACTTTACCAGCATCACAAGGGCGTCTTTTTTCCGACTGCGAACTACCAAGTTCCAGCTACCGCCTTCCCCAAAAGTGGTAGAAAATGACCCATCTGGGACATGCACCGATGTGATTTTCAGGATACGTGGCTTTGAAATGAATGGTTTTACGCTATGCTTTGCGAAGACTCAGTCATGCTATCTGGAATTCTACTTCTGTGTATGTATATGTTTTCGATTTATTTCGTACGTCATTCATTTTTGAAGGGATTCGCTGTACATCGGCTGTCCCAAATTAGAAGCAAACGCTCTGCCCACCCTCTCACACTGCTGATTGCAGTGCGCACTAAGGACATCGGGACATTAAAATTATTCGAAATCTAAATAGAAGCAGCGCCTGCAATAAATCGCACTCACATAATCATAGTCACAAGTATTCACAAGTACACTTCTTGAAAGCCAATGCCAAGCAGCTAAGCAGATCAATTGCTGAAGACCAACTCTCCTAGCTTGTCACCTTCGCATAAGAAGCATCTCCAGGAATTTCCAGGCCTATTCATTGCGCTGCCCTTCTGGCTCAATCTTGTTTTACCTGGAAGCGCCAAGGAAGGCATCCCAGGAATTTCATGGAATTTCTAGACCAGGCATGGGCAACCCCGGCCCTGCTATGATAGCTGCCATAAGTCAGCTGAACATGACCAGAATGCGGTCAAAGAATGTCAAAGAGATACCATATGAGGCATTATGAGGCCAAGACTTCAGGATCAGCAGTGCAACCTGTAGCCCAAACACGCGCAATAATTCGGTTTGCACGTATCACATGTGCGTCCCACCTGCTCCGGCAGGTCTCTCCTGACGCCACATCAACTTGAACTACGTGTGTACAAGCAACTTTGTCCATCTTTGATTTTGTTCGCGGGTGTGCTTGGACTAGACTACATTGCAATCATTCAGAAACATGTTCCCGCCTCCATGGACAGTGCTTGAATCACTTGGTGACAGCCTCAGCCATAGAAAAACTCTGGAGCAATCAATTCACTGACAAACTACGGAGGTCCTCTGTGTGTATAATGTCAACCCCAGATTTGTAGGATTGATTGGTAAACCCCTAGGCCCTAGGCTATTTAATCGGGGGAACATTCTAGTCGCAAGTTTTCACTATGTGGGGTGACCCCCTAATTAAATCATATTAAATCAACAAGTCTTCACTATCCGGAGTGGACGCGTTTAACCGTTTGCTCTGCACCACTTAGCCCGTCTTAGACCCCTGACTCGAGCACCTCCGAACTGCGCTCACACGCAAAGCCACTCCTGCGAGCCCGTAACATCCGTAACTCAATGAGTTGGAGGATCAAATGACGATCAAGAGCACACAGTGAGCACACAGTGAGCACACAGTGAGCACACAGTGAGCACACAGTGAGCACATGCTTTCACTACGGACCACAGCTCCTTCGGCTATGCAAGAGATCGCCTTGCATATTGTACTGCTGAAACGTATAACATATGTCTGAAAGCGAAGAATGGCGAAAGCACATAAAGCATTACAGTAATTAAGCACAGCGTTTACTCATTTTACTCACATTCCCACCTGCACCTTGCAAGAGATCTTTCCTTCGACTCAGCAGCCGCTCCACCTGCGCCTCACACCCGCAAAAGCATTGAAAGGTGGCAATATGTGGCAATGTGCAAATTCTCACATGGCCAACACGTCTAGGCCCTGAGCACTCAATTGAGCAACATCGTCAATAATGGATCCAAGCCTGGGCAATTCATCATTATTCATCGGCAGTTCGTCATTTCTCAGCGTCCCCTTCAAGATCTTCAAGTTCAATCTCAACAACATGGCACAATACACAACGCGTCTGGACAGAAAAAGGCCAGCACAAGGATCCATTGGCCACCTCACATCAAAATTATGCCACACATCCGGCAGCTGCTTGGATCTCCTTAAATCTGCTTAAGACTGCTTAGACCTGCTGTGCATTGCTGTGCATTGCTGTGCTCGCCAAGTCTTGGCTGATCTGTCGTCTTGCACAAGGGCACCTGAGTATTGCCATCTGTCGAGCCCTCGAGGCTGTGGCCTTGGAGTGGGTCTCTGCTTGGCAGGCTGCTGTCATGTTCAAAAGTGAAACCCTGGCGGCCCTGGCCTTTCTCATTCAATCTGTGTTGCTTTTCCGGTGTCATGGGCATCGCTGGAACAGACCCCCAGCTCAGATTTCGAGCTCCTGCAGGGATTTCTCCAATTTGAAGCACGTCACGTCAAGACTCGTCAAGGACTTGATGTTTCTGCATATTTGCTGGTCCTGAGTCGTGGCCAAACGTTGTCGAAGCAGTTCCTGGACCAGCCTGGCAAGTTTCTGCCCCAGCCCCATCTTGGATCATCTTGGATCATCTTGGATCATCTTGGATCATATTGGCAGGTCTGGGTCAATCTCTGTAGCCTGCCTGAACATGTCTGCCCCGGCTGCCAGTTCCATCAATGCCGGTGGCACTCGCTGAAGAGCACCTTGGTCTTTCCTAACCAAGCTGGCCCTGTATCTGTCCAGGAAGCTTATTTTTTTGATATATCTCTCAACTTGCTATGACGTGATGAGAAGAAAAAACGGGAAACATGAGATCGCACTGTTGCATGACAAACTTCAAACAAGCAAAACAAAAGGTGGCCTGCAAAAGAGTCACAACTGCGCACTTGCAGGTCTGAGGCTGGATCCGTCCCAAGGACACCGCACGCCGGCTCCTGACACTTGAACGGAATGGACATATTTGAATTGCACATAATTGCACATGTTGCACATGGCTCGAGACTTCGAGACAGTCTAAGTCAAGAACGTAATTGTTCGGCCATCCCGTGCCTTGAACATCACGAGTCAAAGCAGAGTCAAAGCAGTGCAAATATCTGACAGGCTTTAATCTTCGATGTCCCTTTTTGCATTGCCCCGCCATAAAAAGAAGTCTTCAATTTGCAATGCATTCATTCATGTGTTTTTCTTATGTGATGATGCGTGCAGGTACTGTTGGGTGCATGGAAACACTTCAGATGTGCGATATTGTGCGATGATGATCGATGATTGACGTATCGGCGCTGATGCGTATGATTTGCAAGGTTGCTGGCAAGATGCAGGTCGTGCGCTGCTGGTGCCTGCATGGCAAATCAGACACTGCATACGCTCAAAACTGGCAAATCAATGGTCTCACAAGCATCATCGGCATCACCAGTTTGACAATTGTTCGAATGTATGGCCATGCGATGCCATGCGCCGCTGGGATCCATGGGGTGTGAAAGTTGCATAAGTAGCGCAGTGCCTCCAGTGTGCCCACGGACTTCAGATGCAGAGCGAGGCCTGGCAAAGGCAACAAAGCGGCACAGCTCAATTGTAATGTTGTGTTCTGTTTAACGGATATCACCGGATACCGGATATCCCATTAATATCCCATTAAGATTGCCTCAAAACCCCATCATCTTCAGGATATTTCAGGGTGTCACCAAACGAGCCTCCTTGAACTTGAGGCGCTCACCTGCAGGGAAGTCTATGAGCCGAACTACCTCTTCAAAGCCCCAGGTCGGAGTCGAAATCTGTTGCTGATCAGAACATGCCTTGTAAGGGCTGCAATTAGGGGAAGGCTTTTGACCTCAGTCAACTTGTCAACTGACATGAATTACAGACCTGCCAGCTGCATCCAGCTGCCAGTTCCTCACTTGTCACCGTCTGTTACCAACCAGTGCTATGTGACCAGACCTGACCAAACGTGGCGTGTAGGCCTGGACAAGTGGTAGCTGATATCATTATATATCATTAGTATGCATTAGTGATCATTAGTGCCAGGCTAAAGCGAATGGAGGCGACATCGAATGACCAGAATGGAGAGATGTCGAGAGTAATGAGCGAGTTTGAGAGTCCTCGCCTCGCTGGCGAAGGCGTTGCTTTTGGTGGAGATGTTGGCATATGCCTGTGGAAACAAGATAAACAAGGCTAGCATTGGTCTGTGCCAGTCTCCAGCGAAAGCTCCTCATGGTGGTGAAATTGATCCCATGCCGTGCCTGCTTTTGCTCAAAGGCCTGAAACAAGCTAGGCAGCTCCCCCAATCAGACCGAGCACGGCAACAGTAGCGATCGTCAAAGAATCTTCAATATCTTGATGACATTTGATAACCCTATTTCTTATTTCTGGAATGGATTCAGGCTCCAGCGTTGAGTGTGACCTTCGCCTTACTTGGACATGATTTACACCGACATACACCGACAATCATTGAAAACTCTCAATGTTCCATAATGTTCCTATCATTTGTAGGGTTCAAGCGTTCCAGGTGATGCCTTGGAATCTCTGCGAGCCTGCACTGAAAGTCGTGTCACGCTGCAGTCTCTTGAAGTGACATCGTGCAAAAAGTCTAAGTGCAGCTGCCAGTGAGAGAAAGTGCCGTCAACATGAAGTGCAAGGGCGTATTGAAATCCCCTGCAATTAATCAAATGTTCAACTTCCACACTTTCTGGAACTTGATTGCAATGGAGTCAAACTGTGCTGCGAACACATATCATCGGCTCCTTTGGAGCACTGGAAGCTGCAATCACCGTATCACCGTGCATGCTGAGGGCACGAGTTTTCACCACGAAAATGGTGAGTAATGACCCCTTGTATTCTGCGCCGACAGTTTCCACAATAAGAACTCCGGCACATACCACAACGAATGTGATTCAGACCACCGGTTCGCCCGTTCCACTGGCCACAGGTTGGGCACTGTACTTCTCCCAGCCTAAGGCGTGCTGCAATGTTTCCACGTCCTTCAGCACCTCTTCTGGGAGCATTGACACGTCGAGCCTGGAATTGGGCAAAGAGCTGTCCTTGGTCACCAAACTCTTCGCGAAGCCTCTGTAGTTCTACATCGACGAAACCCTGGGCGTTATTGTCTCGCTGTTGTAGAGCCATGCGACGCACCTCCTCAGTGTCAAAGGTTGTGCAGCCACCCGTTCTGAAATGCGAATACGGGTCTTCGGCGTTCAAGCGAGCACCGCAGCGATAGCAAAAGTGCGTACGGCACTGCGTACACGTCATGTGGTTGCACCCAGCACTACGATGGACACGAACGCTGCAGTTTGGGCAAGTTTGAGATTCTCGAGCGATCTCCTTGAGCGTCCTTGGCTTGCCACTTCAGCAAATCTCAGCAGAACTGTCACAACCAAGCGACTAAATTCGACTAAAAAGATCCAAAACTATCCAAAATTCTCTCCCCCTCTCCCTCGCCCTCTCCCTCTCCCTCTCTCTCTCTCTCTCTGGGCGAGGCCGTCCGACAGCTTCAATATTCAAAGGTGTGTCAAATGAAATAGGACATGATAGAAACTGAAAAATTTTGAGTATTGCATATTACAATATTGCTGATGCAAAAATCGTAATAAGCTATCTAGGGGATATCTAGGGGCCTAGCGGCCAATCAAGCGTATTCCCAGGCACAGTAACTCTTCCATCAACTTGCGTTGACGCAAACGATTGGTGGCTGCTATGGCACTCCCCCGACGCAGTCGAATGCTGATTGGCCTCAAAAAATCAGCCCAGCTGGAAAGACAATGAAATAGCTAACGACAAGGGAAGGGCTCATGGACTCCTAGTAAGACATCACAAAGCAGTCTTTAGTCGGTAAGAAATTACAGTACTACAATTGGTTTCGTCTGAGAAGCAGGAGATTGACGCCATGCCTAAAAGCCACATCTTTTGGCCACTTTCAATATCTTTGAATTTTGAACCCTCTCCTTGGGGAGTCTTTGAGCACCTCAGCGAGAGTGCAAATGCTGTCGCGCTGCTTATCCCATAAAGTGCTTCCAGTAATGCGTTCAGGGACTCCAGCATGTACTGCCTGAACATGGTCCCCTTCCAACATATTGGGCTCTTGGTCTTCCGTGATGTAGCCAGCAGCATCGATAGAAGGCAAATCATCCCCATCGTTGACGCCAATCAAATATCCTCGCTCAGCTTCTCGTTTGAGTTTGCGCCTTTCTGCTGCGCCGTGGGAATTTTCCAATCGTCGCATCGCTGCCTGTTGTGCTCGCTCTTCGGGGTGGAGGCAAGGGTCGCAGCCATGGTAAAGGCCCAGGCACTTTGCACAGAAAGCATACTCACACCGACCACACCGCGCCACAGGAGGATTGCCATCATCTTCTTCGTCTGGCAGCACAGGTGTTTCCCGTCCGGTCTCTTCACAGCGAGGACAAAACACAACGCCCTTTAGCTCTGACATCAGCACACGCTGAAGCTTCAAAGCGTGCCATCGCTCGTATTGCTCTTCCTCTAATACTTGCCCAAGCGCAGATGCTGAAATGTCTGCTCGGCAAGAAGGCTCTGGGCATAAAAGCTCTGAAATGCTTCCCTCTGTGACATGGATCTCAGCCATTGCGCTGACACAGGTTTTACAGAATGCATGCGAACACTCCCCCAAATGCACAAATTGAGAGCCTGGGTATTCCGAGAAGCAAATGTTGCACAAATGCTGCTGTTGTTTCCAAATGTCAAGACCTCTGCATTTGTCGTAAAGTAGCAAATCCAAGAGTGTCTGCATACAGTTTTCACATTCTGGCCTCGCACGGGGATCCATTCCAGGGTCTGGATGGTCTGGATCATGCGCCCGCAACAGCAAAGCAAGTGGCTTGGTGGAGCTTTGAAATTGGAGAGCCTCCGGGGCTTCATAGCGCAAAGCTTCAGCCCAAGTGAAAATGATGGGAGACCCCTCAGCCTCCTGCCATTTTTGGTCTAAATTCCTGCAAAGTTCTGACAGGATCTCTGAATCCAGCCAGGAGCTAGCCAGCTGAAATTCTGGAGCTGAGGACTCTGGATAATCAGGTGGGAGCTTCAGCTGCAACCGCAAGGGTGGCAAATGCTTCACCTCACCCTCTGCATGGGAAGTATGTTTGCCACTTTCAGATCGCGCCAGTGCTGGCTTCACCGAGGCACTGGGATCTCCCGTGACTTTCCTCTTCGCGAGCTCCATGATGTCAGTCGATGGCTGGGATCCATAACCACCTCCGGCTGGAGAAGGAAAGGACCCAGGTAGTGCAGGCAGTCCAGACACATCCATGTCTGGATTCAGATCTGCTTGAATCGCGAGTTTGCCTTCAGCCAACTCCGGGTGGATGTGAACCACCAAGGCGACAAGGCCTTCATCATCGCACAATACCTCGACCTCATCGTGATAAATGGCTTGAAGGGCTTCCACCTCATCCAATTGCTCGCTGTGGCAGGCACTCGGCATCGCTACTAGGGATGCATTGGGCGAGATGACATCAGCTAGGCAGGCCTAAGCACCTAAGCGCCTGGAGGCCCTTTTCCCTTTTAGTCACTTTTGAAGACAATGGGATAGTTCGTTTCTGAACATTGTGCCGAGCACAGGTCTCTGCAAATGTTTGTGGTTGAAAGTTGGGCTGAGTCACACCCTTACGGCCCTCACGATCAAACTATCACGACATCAGCCCCGTCGAATATGGAAGCTATGCTGCCTGGAATGCTTCGGATTGTTTAAGTCCACAGAAAATCGCGGCCCTGGATGGAATTACTGGGTTTAAGTCTTGCATGATGTATGCTGCATGCTGATTCAGAAGCGGGCAGGTTTCGAACACGGAACCAGAATGTAGTACAATGTAGCAGCGGAACTCCTACATTCCTACCAAACGTCCACTTGCGAAGGGCGTAAGCACCAGTCCTGATGACGAAGCAAACTCATCCCGTCTATTTTTTGAAAAACTACAACTTCTCAGGGTTTACGTTTAAGGTTTCACGGTTCATCGGTTCTGTCAACAAAAAAACAGATCAACCAACGAACCCGAATGCAGTCACGGAAAACACTTTTTGTGAAACAAACTATTTACCAGTGTAGACTGTGGAGTGTGGAACGGGCTGGAGTGGAGTGCTGAGTGGGGACTGTAGTGTGAAGGGTATGAAGTGGGGATTGCGACAGTGTGAAGTGTCGAGTGTAAAATGTCGAGTGGAGTGTAAAGTGTAAAGTGTAGAGTGTGGAGTGGAAAGTGTAAAGTGTAAAGCGTAGAGTGTAGAGTGCGGAGTGTGGAGTGTCAAGTGTAAAGTGCGAAGTGTAAGGTGTCAAGTGTAGAGTGCGGAATGTGGAGTGTAAAGTGTAGAGTGTAGAGAGTAGAGTGTAGAGTATGGAGTGTGTAGTGCGAAGTGTAGAGTGTAGAGTGCGGAGTGCGGAGTGTCAAGTGTAAAGTGCGAAGTGTAAAGTGTCAAGTGTAGAGTGCGGAGTGTGGAGTGTAGAGTGTGGAGTGTCAAGTGTGGAGTGTATAGAGTGTAGAGTGTGGAGTGTCAAGTGTGGAGTGTATAGAGTGTATAGAGTGTATAGAGTGTATAGAGTGTATAGAGTGTATAGAGTGTATAGAGTGTATAGAGTGTATAGAGTGTATAGAGTGTATAGAGTGTATAGAGTGTATAGAGT
>Ga0126342_10004032_pt1 | contig 24745 bp, 23 predicted proteins | sample Cyp1metagenome_FD_92528 | JGI IMG/M metagenome (GOLD analysis project Ga0126342, IMG submission 92528) | Coral microbial communities from Lord Howe Island, Old Settlement Bay, Australia - Cyphastrea 1 metagenome | ecosystem: Host-associated > Invertebrates > Cnidaria > Coral ...
TCAAGCTGGGATGAGCAGTATGGGTGGCTTGAGATGAGCAGAATGTCAGTTGGGTCTGTTGAATGTACTCAGGGAGTTTGAGTTGGCCAATTGCATCGGTAGCCATTCATTGGCTCACTTAATGATGATACATGCACACCCAAGCCTGCCAAACTCAATGCATGGATATATATATATATATGTATTACATCTCTCTACCTATCTCTCTCTGAATCTATCTATCGATCGATCTATCTATACACGAAGAACAAAACGGAGCTATGACATCTGAAGAGACCGTAGAAGGAAAGGTGCCACAATCAAAATGTCATGGGTGGGAGTTCTCAAAGGAAAACCCTCAGGCAGAATCGAATCTGTATTGGGGCTTCTCTTGGCAGTTTATAGGCAAGGCTCTGTCGGCACTGTGGGCATTTCACCTTTCGCTCCTTCCTGCGGTCTAGAACGGGAAAGCAGCAACAGATGCGACTAAATATGAAATTGGGAAGCCGATTGTGAAAACAATATGTAATATGTCTGTCATACGTCCTATGTCTGGTTTGAGCTGCCCATGCACATCATGTTGACAAGCTGTTCCGCTTCAATGCTTTGACAGAACATACGCCCCTTGCCCCTACAATGCAACTATAAACGGAGCTTGTGGCTTGTGATTGAGCATCACCATGCCCCCAAAATCACGACCCCACAAACCAATCAAGGCATCGTTAACAGTAAGAAATAAACAAATCCACATGTTGTCAAAGGTTCTTGGACGCAAATACACGCTGACGTGCCTGTCTGATGACTCATCTAAAATCTGGGAATTGTTTGGGCAAGGCAGAGTGACAGGACAAACCTGAGCCAGAGCTGGAACCATGCTAGTTGCAACAAAGGCAAGAGTTCCACGTTTATCCTTAAGATATGCCATGCACGAGCGTGAGCGAATGTCTCGAGGAGGCTGCGATAATGTGCGCGCCAAACACGGCCGCAAAGGCGTCCTGAGAGGCAAAGGGCTGACTCTTGTGGCGAGGCTGCATAGAAAATCATAGAAGTGATTCAACCTGCATCCTGTGTCGTGTGTTCTTGCGTCTTCAATGCTTGCAAAATGCCAATCACATCTGAAAGACTAAGATCGTAACCCAAGGCATCCAAAAGCGGCCATCCTTCCACGGTCCACACAATGAAGCTGATGCAACCACCCGGGCAAGAACGAGGAGCTGAGGGCAAAACATCTGCTTCCACAACCCTCAAGTCTTCCGCAATCCTGAGAGTCACACGTGACAACACTGCCAGTGACGAAATTGTCAAAGCGCTGAATGGATTTAATTACTTCGGCAATCCTCAGTTGATATCACCAGATTCATGACCTGTGGTGGCCAGAATGCAACCCTCTATATAATACACGAGACACACAGCCTTGCCACCAATGCATCCCAGCTTCTCCGGATGTTTTTTCCATTCCGGGCTGTCATCAGACCAAGCTCCATTCCACTCACCACCCCTTCCCCAAGGATTTCTCACCTGCAAAGGGCTGCAAAGGGCATGGTCTCCACAGGTGCAATACAGCATACCAAGGAAGTGAAAAGTAATGAACAGTCGCCTCCACCAACCGCTGTCCGAAAGCACATAGGACCTGGCATACAACCCAATACGAATAATACAGCCCAATATAACTCAAGCCAAAAACCGCTTCCCTATCCATCACTGAAGATTGCACCTGGAGGACTGAGTACGCATGCTTCGCAAGTAGCCCATCAGGGCGCCTTTCCTGCGCTCTTATGCGCTCTTCATATTCGACAATGACTTCAACCACACAGCAGCAGCTTCGCAGGTGATGTGACTTGCAGGTCCTCTGCTTTGTCACCCTCACCGATTGAGCAACTAATTGCCTCAAACCAGAGGTCTCTACCTACCGACGTCTGCCTGATCAGCACGCCCATATCAAACACTGAGCTCGATACGAAGCCAGCTTGAGTGTATGAAGCCATAGCCTCCCCGGCCGTCAAGTATATTGCTGGCAGGCTGGCAGTACCAGTTTGTTTTTCTGCTTGGCCTATCCATTCAGACCTTGGCATCTCATGATGGCCACATTGATCAGAGAAAACATGTGTCGAGCGATCCCTGCCTGGAACATGCTTTCATCATCTGCTGTGTCAGCAGGCCCTCTCCATCTGCCACGTCGCATGCCATCAACACCTAGGCGCATCTCATATTCTCCAGAATCAACACGCAAGCACGGCCTCGTCATGGCAGCAAAGAAGCATTTTAGTTAATTGTCAATTGTTAACAGGAAGCACAAATAAAGACAAAGTTAGCCATGTAAAGTTCAGGAGTCGACGCCACTTCTTTGCAGCCTCCTTTGCTTTCGACTCATCTTTGGAGAAGCAATCCTGAAAGTCGTCATGGATTGCATTCGTAACACCTAGGACCTAGGAGCAATAAGAATGGTTTGACTTTAAGCCAAGCTTCTGCAATGTCGCACATTTCCCATCCTTGAGCTGCCGGGTTTGGGTGTGCCATTGATGCCGCGAACCCCCCAAAAAAATGAAATCACAACGCAAATGCAACAAGCCGCTGGTCCATGCACCCTTGTCACGTGTCCACCGCGCCATCCAAGGCTGCCCGGTGAGAACCTTCCACGTGACTCACGTTCAAATGAAGTTCGTCATGGCTGAGGATAGGAACATGTTGAAAAGGCTGTAGCTCTGACCAGGACATCCGTGCAACTCCTTTTGATATCTGAAAGAGCTGAAAGAGACCGCAAGTTGTTGGTGTCATGGAGACTGCTGCCTGCCAAGCCCAAGGAGTGCTGCCGCCAATAAGCGCCTCATAGCTTCCCACGAACCTGCAGCAACAGATGAAACCTTGTGATGAGAACCACGTAAGGCACATCTTGGAGAGCTGTTTGGACAGCAAACAGCATTGGACACCACAAACCATTGCCCCATGGCCCGAAGTCATCCGAAGTCAAAGGCCCTGACTTTGCGAAGGCCTTCTCAAGCAGCAGTGCCTACATCACCGTTTTTCTTGAAGATCCATGAGATGTAGCGAGGAAAAATCCAGCCGGGAAAGCAGAGCTGTGTAAAGCCAAGGGAATGAGCTAAGGCGGCTAAGGGAATGGCCCAAAGACTCCCACCTTAGGCAAAAGAACTAGGCACTGCGCGGATTTTAAGCTTCAACTCCAAACTGGCATTGCATCCAGGCTGCTGTCTCCCTCCAGCTGAGCGAAGAGGGGCGCACCATACCGATCACATGGAATCAAGTCATCAATTTCCACATCCTCAGGTGCTAGATGTATGGTGCAAGTGGTACGAGGCCAAAACTTCCAAGAGAAACCAAACGAGTCAATCTCCAACCCAAGTAGTTCGGCTGCGCCATTCTGGGCAAAAAATGCAACAAACAACATCCAAGACCGTGGCTTCCCATCCAGATCTCAGATCATAGAGCCTCACAACGCATCCTTAGGAACGAATGTCAAATCCAAGTCTTGATATATGCGCAGCATTGACAACCTTGGTCATGATATCATATCAGCCTATTCAATGAAAAGGGAGCAACAGGTGGATGCAATGCAATCTTCATGAAGGGACAACGTGAGTTGAAGCATCTACCTAAACTGTGGAACTCACTTCCCATCTGCATCCTTCTGTGTGAGAATGAGGGAGCCCAAAAACACTCCAATTCCTTCGATGCCAGCCTTCTAGCACAGTTTGTTGCTGAACTATCTAGCACAGCCAGTTGTTTCTTGAGGCACTCCTGAATAGGGCGGCTGTGTCAACTGCAAGCCCCTTCCTGTCAGGCACTGGAAACCCATCAACCATCTGGTCCACAGGTTGGACTTGTTGGACGTTAGAATCCCTTCTTTCTGTATTCTTGTCCCTTCCAGATCCTTCAGAATCCTTGCAACCTGTAGCTTCAACCGAGAGGCGCCCATTGTCGGTGAGGCTCGGAACTTCCTCAGACACGAAAACGATCGACCATCGACAAAGTGTCCCATGAATTCGAAAGGTCTCCCCGTTCATTCGCTGCACTTTGCATGTCTTCAAGAGGCACTGCAGAAAGCCCTGTCATGCCTTTTGGGCAAGCATCGAAAAGATTCATGATATGTCCTGGAAAATCAGCCATGACCTCAAGGTAGGCAAACAGGAGGTGTTTGTTACTTCACTAGGCAAGACTCACCGCTCATGTCCAACCCCAATGCAAACAAGTGACTGCAATGGCCGCCAGCAACCAACAGTCGCCAAGCTCGCCCTGCTTGATGTTGTCGGCCTCGCATCAAAACAGAACGCAAAAATACAGAAATCACAACAAAATCATCAATCCACACATAAATCAAACAAAGCAGAGCGCCTCGATCACGGAGAAGAGCTTGGCATTCCTGGGCTTCACCACTTTTCAAGCCGAGCTTGTGATGCAAAAAGGTGCATACCAAAAGGAACCACCGGCCCTTGCTCTCACCATGTCTCACAGGACTTGCGCCTACATCCAAATTGTCTAGATGTCCATGTGTTGACAGATTCCAAACTGACCTTTCAATTGGCACCGCACAACCGCAGGTGTTTGCATTGGTTGCATCATTCATCTGGATGCCTCAACATATCTATATAGCATATCTAATCAAATGTCCTCAGGTGAGGACCTGCTCAGGCCTCAAGGCCTCAATTTATTGATTTGACTAGTAGACATTAGTAGACTAGTTCCACCCCCGGCATCCAGATCACTTGGGGCATGCACCCCCTAAAAACGATCTCCCAAGAAGTAACATAACATACTGCAACTACTTAGAAATTGCTACTATCGTGGAGATACAAACTGCCTGTACACTTGAATATGGCGAAGAACTGGCACAGCAACAGGCTTGGGAAGTGTGACTCGTGGCTTCAGCTGTACTCAGGACCCACCTAGAGAATTCCCCGACGGAAAGAATCTGGAGATTGCTAGGGCATTTTCTGTGCCCACAGCCAGCTTCCCCAACCAAGCTTCCTTCCAAATTCCCTTGGGACCGACCTTTATGGTTTGCCAAGCATCTTATGAAGTTGCTTCGCTCGAATCCATTTAAATGGCTTCCGCCACTCCTAGCTGCATGGAAACTGAAGCACTGTGCAGTCATCAGATTTCTCTTGGACTCTTCGCTTCATTCTGTCCTGCACACCGCACGAGCCCAAGGCGCTGTCTCCATGGAAGGTGGGATCCGTAAACAGCGAGTCCTCACCTCAGCGCCAGGGCCAAAGGTCAATGGTTGGGCTGCACCGCAGCAGGATGAAGTGAACCATTCCCAGGAATCTAACCCATTTTCCAGGTTGACAGCTCTAGGGTTCGGCTGTTTGCACCAAAAGTGGCTATGCGGACAAGCAGGACAGGAAGCTTGACTCAGCATGCACTTTTGACGTTGCTGCTTGAGGAGGCTGTGCCCAACAAGGGATAATGAGCAAAACCAGATTGCTCACACTCATCAATCAGTTTGAGAAATCAATTGGTCACAGTGATGTGTCACGAGAGCATTGAACGATTGCTTGAAATGGAGTCTCTCTTCTTTTCTGCTGTCGCCACACAGGAGCCATGCAATCAAGCAAATTTATATTCCTCACTCCTTTCTGCACGTTCTGCAGGTAGCATTCAAAATATCCCTTTGCGAGTGCGCATCTGCACGTTGTCCTGAGCTCTGCTACAGGTCTCCGCAGCAAGCCACGAAACCAGAAAGCAAGCATGCCTTAGACGCACAAAACAGCGGTTGTCAGCGGCTTCAGTTTGGGAGAAGGCTGTTGCGGCGAAATGTTCCAATGTTGCTTGATGACTCCGTGATTTCCTTACCATGCCAGGGCACTATTACGCTAAACCATCCAAAGACACAAGGCAGAAACACAAACACCTTCACGAGGGCTGGGAGTGTTAGCAGCGCAGATGTGGCCCAGTACACTCCAGTGGTGAAGGGCAGTATGGAGACCTAAGCTTCCATAAGGCTGTGAGTATCAGCTTCCATGGCCCAAGCTTGACAAACATTGAAGGTTACTCCCATGACGCTCGCTGATGATTCCGGATTCGAACATGCACAGGACATCATAGACACTCTTCAATCAGGTTGCGCCACTGGCGAGGCCGACAATTCATCCTTCATGAAAAACATACAAACACAACCTGCGAAACTGAAAATCACCTGAGTAAGCGGCACAAATCAATCCAATCCTCAGTTGACTCCAGTCAAAGTCGCGTATGATCTTGTATGAATACCTGCTCCATGTACTGGCTATGCAATGAATGGAGATTGGCTTGCGACGAGCGTCCGAATGATCCAATACCCACAAGCATCTTCCGCGTTTGACGTCTTCCCTGGGCCAAGTATGATCTGATTGGTTACCTTGGCGCGGCATGCTATGTGGTGCGATCTAAAAGTGACGGCGGAACCTTCCAATTTGCAACCCGGCCACTGAAGACAGTAAAGTGCACAGGAATGCAACCTGAAATGCCCCAAAGCCAGAAATGTAAGCTGGGCAATTTTGTGCGGAACGGTGTTCCAGTGATTACGGTTTGGAGACTGAAAAGGAGTGGCCAGTGACACCAATTCAAGCACCAGAAGTAGACTTCAGTCTGCCACATCTTTGGTGCCAAGTGAAGGCCCGTGACGAGTCTTCAAGTACTGCAGAAAGTCTCTGCTACCATATTATGTAGCCTTGGGCATGACATGCCATATCCACCCTAGTCAGAAAAAAAGTCTGTAGTGGTAGTGGCCTACAAATCGTTATATCGGCAGCCTGAAACTGTGCTATGGCAACACCCCCCCAAAAAAAATAAAAACACATAATTGCAAACATCAGCAAACCCCTTAATTTATGGTACAAGTAGTGGGAGGCCCGGCGTCTGATACACAGATACACAGTCTTCAAGGTGTAGTAAGCCAATAGAGGCAACCAGCTTAGGCGTTCCATTCCCTTTCAGATATGTCTAATTCTCATGGCCAGGTGGCAGAGTTGGCAAGTCTGAAAGGATGTTCATCTTCACAGTGTTGAGGATGGAACAGGCACAGCTGGCAGCGCAAGCCGTCAGCTTCATACCAACCCAGGAGGTAGAGCACGATGCAAATCTGCAGCTGGACACAGGCAAAGATCATTAAGATTGAACAAATTGAATACTGATGATGGGAGGTTTTCTGGTAAAGCTCAGATTTCAACTCAAGGTTATCATCTGTCACAATGCAAGTCGTAATCCCTTCCCCCTATTACTGAACGTACCCCAAATACTAAAAACCAGGGTCCATTTTAAATGTGTGGACATTTGAAGTTGGCCAATTTGAGTTTTAATTGAGCCCCGTTAGAAACAATTTAAAGATGAAGGTCCCATTTGAGGGTTTCACCCCCTAATAATAAAAACTAGTGAACACCGGGGCTTTTTTATTAAGGTCCGTCGGTCCGTCCTTTAAGATCATGTTTTATTAAGGTTTTCGATTTAACATTGAGGGAACCTTCGAAATCCAATTTTTGGCAACATTTTAATTAGATTTCAAAAAGGATTTTAATCGATGTTGAAATAGATGATTTTAGTTTTTTCCTATTAAGGTTTTTAGTTTAATATTAGGCATATTTGGGGAACCGTCGAAATCAATTTTTTGGCAATATGTTAATCAGACTTTAAAAAGGATTCTAATCGATTTTGAAATAGATGTCTTTTAAATTAAGGTTTTAATAGTTTTAATTTTAGTATTAAGGGGAAGCTTCGCACCCGTATTAAATTTCCCCTAATATTAAAAACTCCTCCGGGTGTTTCTTATTAGGGGGGCCGGTATTAGGGGGAAGGGATTACTTTCAACACTTCCTCATGCATTTGGTTCACAAACTGCTTCTCCAGGCGCCTGTTGCGGAATGTCCATGACCAGCAGCTTAATCAAAATCACTGTTTGGAAGTGGTTCCCCGAGATGTTCCCGGCAGTTCCGGACACTGGTTGGCTCTCAGCCTGATCCTGAGGCCAGGTTGCCAGCAACGGATTTTGGATCATAGGAAATCAGCTGTGCGGGCCTCAGTCAGCTCCATCGATGGCGACATGTCCTTTGGTTCCGCGAGAGCTTTCATTGTTCGTGTGACGAGTCTTGCATAGACAGCCTTAGGGAGCATGTCACCCAAATAACACGTGTTGACGCAATTTGAGTCAATTATGACAATTTGACACGGTTGAAAAAAAACAATGTAGGATCAGCGACTTTGAAATTCTACGTCAAGTCCTGCAGCAAAAGGGATGTCGCATCTCAAATGCCAGCAAAATACCCAAGTTGCAAGAGCACCAAGCGGTAAAAAACATCCCAGCAGATCTCGACACCTAGTGAGAGCACGGTGTCGATGGCCCTGATGCTGCCTATTGAAAGCTCTCCAAGAAGCCGTCAACGAACATTGCGTTCCAGACATCGCACTAGTCAGTTTCTCCAGGTGATCCTGGTGTGATTGGAAGTCCTCAACAAATATCACAAATCGTGTCCGATGGGCCGACATCTCAACATTTCGCAAGATCCCCTCCCAACGAACATGTCCATGTTGACGGACTGCATCCACAGCCTCTTGTGACATGTCCTCTATGGTCATGATCCTTGTGCCATAGCCAGTTCGTTGAAAATTCAATCCAGTCGGAGGAGGCTCAATCCTTTTCACTTCCAAGCTCCAGTGATGTCCTTCATGCTCGTCGTCAAGAGCAGCCGGTGTAAGCTGCGGGGGATCTTCACCGATTCGCGGAGCTCGGGACACTGGATCGACAGACATCAGAAGCACTGCGGGAGAAGATCGAGTCTCAAATTGAAAAATGTAGGTAGAATTGAAGCCTCGGCTCCTTGAGGACCCGTTGCCCAATGGCACCAAACCCTGGACGACTTGCAACTCAGCACGTTTGTCTTGAAGCTCTTTGAGTCTAAGAGCAGTCTCTTGCTGCAGCTGGGCAATCTCAGCATCGATAGCCTCGATTGAATCAAAGTGGTTTCTTGACATATGGCTGCTGTAGCTATAGTGTGGCCGCGTCCTTAGCTCTCCGAACCAGCTCAACCTTCCCTGGAGCACAACGTCTTCCCAAGCAGACACATTCCACAGTGGTCCAACGCAAATTCCGTGTCTTGTGCGTTCTGGAGCACAGTTGGAGCTCAACGTGCTCTCGTACACAAACAGGTTGTCTCGGACCTCCTGCCAGAAGTGGAATTGCAAAACGAGCGCCAAGACCTGAAAAACCAGCCATCCACGAACGGTCTGCAGTTGTGGCTCCTGCAAAATGAGACCGGTGCTAAAGAAGCTGTCATCTGAATGCGCTCTTCGCCGCACGTTTCGTCGGGAGCTGGTCTTTTGCCGCGTCCTTCCCAGAGTGCTGCTGCCATAGTGGGCCTGGTGAAAAGATGAAAAACTGTTTGGCATCTGATCATAGGATAGGTGAACAGAAACTAGCAAAAGTGCAAACAAAAACTGAAAAATGTCAACCAATTTTCGCTCAAGCACTCGTGCAGTCATGGGAGGAGGCTTCGTATGTCCAGCAAAGCCTCTTGACCATTGCTGAGGCCTGCTTCATTGCTGCTTTTCTGCTCCACCTAGTTGTCGAGTCATGATAGCAATTCTCGACTACAACCTTTCCGAACCTGTGGCGCATTGAATATGCCCTGGTGGGCTTGTGACACATCAAACATCTATCAAAAAATAATGCTCTTCCTCCACTCTGCAATAGAAATGCCCCAAAGCAGTAAACGCCCACTGACGTAGAGAGAGGTAGAGTAAGTGAAGAAACATGTATTGATGCTCAGGAGACAAAAGCCTGATAACTGATAACATGTGCGGAATCAGTATGCAGAAAAACAATTCATGACAGCAGAACGCTTTTCCCTACTCCTTTTCTAAGTCTTTTCTTGTGCCCCTGTGAAACACTTCAAGTGCCATGGTTGCCATGGCTGAGATTTGGCATCATTGGTCACGCCAAGCGCGTTCCCAATGTCTTGCCAAGCTTAAAACCAAAGAATTCAGATTTTTGTCCTGGCCCCATCAGCAACCATCTTGCTAGCCGCTCGAAAGACCTCACAGCTTTCGAAACGTTGGCTCTAGGAGCTTTCCAGCCAGCGCGCCAACGACACGAATCTTTCCTTACTCCGCAATCAAGCGAATCCGCATCCAATCAGCCAATCACATTGATATCTGATCTAAATTCAACACACCTGCACTTCGACATTTCGAGCAGTGCAAGCTTCCAAGAACCACAGGAGTCGCCAAAGCCCAGACCATGATGCCAAGCCTCAGTCACACGCTGCAGCTGATAAGGCCAATGAAAGAGATCTCAAAATTGGCTCCGTTTCACCTTCAAAGTGGTAACAAATTCATGCAACCGCACAACACTCCTGGGATCATAGATCCAACAAAGCTGGTCACAATAGAATGCTCCCTGCCGCGGAGCATGCTTGTATGCACGCACGCGCAATCTTTGAACATCAAGGCGGTATGCTGCAGTATGCTTCTTCGAACTGTGACTCACTGGCGACTCACTGGCGACTTGCTGGTACTGTTGCTGTGAACCGCTTCCAAGCCAAGCAGCCCAAAAGCCGTGCTGAAAGCATGTAGTGTTTCTGCAGGTCTTGCCTGGAGGCATGCCATAAATGAGCAAACATTCTCCTGAAATTTGCAGCAAAACATGGGAGAACACACATTTCTGTCCTGCAAGTCCTCAAGTGCCACGCTGCACCTGACAGGTACACTACGGGTACACTGGCTACACCTTCTCAGCTCAGCTAACTCAGCTAAGTGGTGCGTGAAAGCGCTGAGGCAATTGCGAAGGCAGCGTGTCGCCGCTCAAGCATTGATATGCCTAGCAGAATTGCTCAAGCATTGAATCTGCTGAGCAGCTCTAGTGGTACTTCCTTTCCCAGCTTTGTCTCTGCAGTCACGCTGCTCTCTGCCCAAGGGTTATGAAGCAAGGCATCATGACGAGATCCACTGGAAGTGATAGCTCATTGATCACCACAGCTAAAGCTGTCATCCTCGGGAACCCAAATCAATATTAGGGTCAACAATTGAAACTAGGTTTGATCTATTTTGCACGTTTTTTTTCTAAACATGTTCAACCTTGGCTCTGGGATGCTCTGGGACTCGCACGGGACACTAAAACGTTGGACTTTCGGAACTCCAGCAGAATATACCAAAACGCAAAAGAGCGTTGCTGGCATTGTACATGGCGGGACCTGAGTCCAAATCCATCAAATCCATGAGACTCTCAAACCATCTGCTAGGGCCGAGCAAGCAAAGCCAAACCACTGCGGAATCCTCATAGTGTATGGCAATTCCAAGGCGATAGCCGGAAAGACTCCTCCCCAGAAGCCGACACTCGCCTTGGAAACGGCAAGCAGTGCAGCATTCCGCCAGTTGATGAAATCCGAGGTGGGGGCAGACACAACGACCTGCCGCTGGGACATCTCTTTCGCCGGCTTGATCACATTTTGTTCCTTGGATCACTTGCACTCCATTGCTTCAAGAGAGGTACCCGCATCTGCAAAGTGTTCCAACCCAAAGCCATGCAGCAAAGCAAGCTTGCATCCACGCACGGTAGCCTCGTAAGGCTACTGGGCAACAGAAGATGAACTAAGCGGAACTTGATCAGCAACATGAACACTGGTCAGAAATGGTTGGGCACCGGGTAGAGCCCGCCTGTTCGTCGTAAGCATTGCATCTGTTGCCGAACGCATCGCAATGAGATCATGGGAAAACTGGGGACAAACAATTCGCATGCAAGGTGTCTGGTTCGTTCGAACTTGGTCCCAAAAGAACTGTCCCCATCAAGTACCCCAATGGATTTGGTGAGAGGTGTGACAACTAGCTGACTAGACCAAACTTCTAAAGGCCTTAGATGAGCTGAGCTTCTCCAATCGTCAAAATGTTGCAGACAGGAACAAAGTGAGCAAAGTGAAGCTTTGCCTTTCCAACCCCTGCACTTAGTATGTTTCGTATGTTTAGTTGAGAGAGCAAGCCACCTGGCACCTGGTACCAAGTCACACGTAACACACGACTAGTTTCACCAACCGCTTCACGGCGCTTCTGTACAGGTCGTATGAGGCCGTGCAAGTCTTACAGCCTGGTGATAGAAAACGTCGCCACTATGTGGCTTTTTCATGCTGTCTCCATCTTTCTCCACTATGATTCAAAGCTGTCTAAGCACATCCGAATACGTTCAAATACAGAATACATCATAATTCATAATACTACGTACATATATCAAGTATTGTAAAGTCCTAAGTTGAGTTGGTCTGAAGCCTGCCACTATTCACCTGCCAAGTCTGAGTAGCCACAAGTTTCAGGATCAATGAGACCTGCAATTCACTCCTGCACTCACTGGATCTCGAAGACTTTCTTCATCCCGATGATCAACTCCCAGTCTTCTTTTTTCATCTCATCCTTGAAATGTTCTTTCAAGGTATCAATGCTCTGCCTGCTGATCTGGGAGTATAACTGGTTGTTGTGATCAAAGTGCCGTCCGTACATGATGTGATTTTGAGCTGTAGTCTGTTCGATCTTCACACATACAGTGTCACCTCGGCGAGCCAGTTGTACTGTTTTCTTGTTGTTCTCAATGCCAGCCACATGACCGATCACCAGATTTTGTTTGTCCGGGATGCATATGGGTGTTCCAGTCCGGAGCTGACCACCAACCACCTGACATCCTAGAATGATTGGATCCTGCTTCCGGAAAATGTGCTGTTTGTCAATCGATAGCACCACAGGGAACACAGCCACTTTTTTGGACTCAGTCTTCTGTGATTCTCGGAACTTCTCCATGTACTTTGTGAACTTGTCCTGCAAGTGGTAGATGATGTCCGCGGTGAAAATTGTCACCCCATCAGTATCTGCCTGCTTCTGGGCTTCCTGATTCACCTTGACATCAAATGCCAAGATCAGGGCATATTCTGGATGCTTCTTCTCCTTCATGATGCAAGCCTTCTTGACATCCCTTTTGTGAACTTCACCGATTCCAACATCGAAAACTGGGATCTTCATGTCCTGCAAAAAGGAGAGCAAAGCCTCCAAAGAGCCCAGAGTGCTGGCCTTGACGTAAACGCCAGCTGGTTCTTTCTCAAAGTCATTCAGGATGCTTTCCTCAAATGGTGGGCACTGGGCAGAAGGTCAAACATGTCAGGTTCATTTCCAAATTGTACCACAACCATGACAGAACATCGGCGCATTGTTGGGAGCATGCCTATAGAGTTGTCAGTCATTGTCATGTTTGAATATGTTTGATGTCACTCTGCTTGCACTATGGATATCTTTTGACACTGTTTGATATTCTGCTGTGGTCGACTCTGATAGTTTGGGTTTGATCCCTAGGTGTCGCAGCCCCCAGACAAGGGTCAAAACCTTCACTCACATCCTCTTTGAGTTCTTCAAGGTCGTCATCAGGGCCAAGAACCTGTCAAAGGGAAGAGCAGCGTACAAGTTTTGCAAACTATAGGTTGGTAGGTAGGTAGATAGATAGATGGATAAATAGATGTGATGAGATATGATGAGATATGATGAGATATGATGAGATATGATGAGATATGATGAGATATGATGAGATATGATACGACTAGACAAGGTAAGAGAAATTGTGCGATAGATAAAGCAAGAGAGAGAGAGAGAGGGAGAGACGTAGAGAGACAGGGACGGACATGTAAACAACTCGATGCTAAGACCTACCAAAATGAGGACTGAGCGTTTTGCTGGTGTCTCTTGCAAGTCTGTCTATGAGTGTCCTCTGACCAAGCCAAGCCAAGGCACAAGCAATTCAGTGCCAGCAACAGCATCTTCGAGGCCGGGGGCCGAAATCTTCACACCCATTGACGTGCTGATCTGCGCATGGTGCACATACTCATTCCTCAGCTGAAACAGCTGTGACAAAATGGCTCAGGATGGCTCAGGTATTCATGTGTTGAAGTTGAAATGCACAATTTGGTTCCTCATGTGTATGTGTTTGTGTATGTGTCTGGGTGTCTGTGCGTCTGTGCGTCTGTGTGTCTGTGTGTCTGTGTCTGTGTGTATACGTCGTGGCATCTGGGAATAGCACGACAAAGCCCTTGCACTCTTTCAAATAAGTCTCTTCACTCGCATCTCTTTCATAGGCTGCGGGGTCAACAGGGCACGAATGGTTGTAACGATGGGGCCTCCGATGCCAGCCAGCACAATCGTGTCCCCTTCTTTTAGGGTGCCATTGAGCAGGACCACATCAATGGTGGTACCTAAACCCTCAATGTTCTTCACCTCAATGACAGTGCACTCCAACTCCTCTCTGACTTCGAGCTTGTCAACCATCAGGTCCTGTGTCAACTTCAAGATCATGTACAACAAGTCTGGGACGCCTTCACCAGTGAGGGCACTCGTGGGCACAATGGAGACAGCGGTTCTGTAGTCTGGATTCTCCCAATACCTCGGTGAGCAAAGCAAAATGCGCTTCGAAACGTCTCACTCGCTTCCTGAACTCCAGTCGTGTTGGAGGAAACAATTTCAACGGAGTGCTTTTGGCACCAACCTATAAGGCCTGGCCTTCAGCAACCTAAGAAGTAGCTGCACAAATGAAGTGCAATTCATAGCGACAACATTCCAATCATTTCCAATCAACAGTGTGCTGAAAGCAAAGCAGGATCATGGTGACCAGAGTTGCGACAGGCATGACAACAAAGCTTGATGCTTTCAGACTGATCAGTGGTGAGATGACAAATCTGGCTGTGTCTTGGTGATGATGACGACGGCCATCTTTTGTGTCGTCGTTTTTCATCCATGTCATGTCATGTCATGTCATGTCATTTCGCGAAAAAACAATTCATGCATTCATCCATTAATTTTACTGTTCAAGTGCCAGTGAATGTGTTTGTAACTATCATTGCTAGTCACATCATCATCAATGGTGTTATTGATGGCTGAAGGAGATAAGGCTCCCGAGGGGGCAGGCCCTACCCATAGAGCAAAGCATTGTTGCTAGATGTTGCAAGCAACTCGTGTACATGTAGAAATTGCATGTCGCTGCCTGGTGCTGCGAAAAATTGCAGCAGAACAAGATTTCCATGACCGAGCTACAGGTTGCAGTTCAGACCCCGTTCGTTGAGCTGAAGAACCACATTGTTGAAGCGTGTCCTGAATTCCTCTCGCACAGAGTCTTCCTGTCTGCCAAGAGCGTCCTGAATACCTGTGTAAGTCTTAGAGTTCCATTTGTACAGAATGTCAATCTTATTCAAGGCAATGATGAAGGGACATTTTCTCTTCTTCAGGAGCTCCAGCGACTCAACCTGGGCAGAAACTACCAGTAACTAGCCACACATTCACAGGGTTGACACAAACACTTGCTCGGAAGCATCAGGGTGCCAATGACGCCAAAGAACTGTTTGTGGCTCCAAGCCATGCCTTAGCAAATTCTAGCACAAAGTGATGCAAAGAAAATAGATAAAAATAGTAGGAGCAGGGAGTGCAACTTGTTTCCAAGGTACATGATGTCAATCACCAGAATGGCAAGGTCAGCAAGTGAGGAACCACGCATACGCAGGTTGTTGAAAGACTCCTCAGCCGATGACTGCTCAAGTCTGCACCAAACACGCAAATCCATCTGAATTTAGCCGGAGGCTCAGTACTTTCGATAAAATATCGTATCAGTAAATAAGGCGCCATACCGTAGTGGACAGTATGGACTGTATCAATGTGGCTAAACGCTCCAAAGTTTTCATTCACTGCGTTTTTGACAAGCAACGTGGCCAGGGGTGTCAATGATGAGGACGCCAGGAACCTGCATTGCACACCCGGAGCCGTGCGTAACCCATCCTAACCCACACATGTTTGAAGAATTACTACATTGAACTAACCGCTAACTGTAAGCGCCCAACCAGAGGCATAATGATGCATATACCAGTCCGCCTCGCCTCCAAGTCAAAGTCTTCATCCACCTTCTTCGTCTGCTCTTGCAGGGCAATATCTGGGAAGAAGGTTGCACCAATCTGTTGCGTGATTCCACCAGCTTCACCCTCTTGTACGTTTGTTCTTCGGATCTTGTCAAGAAGCTTTGTCTTTCCAGTGTCGACGTGCCTGGAGCACATGATTGACAAATTGGGCTAGAGAGGTTCAGCAACAAAACAGAATCAATTAACGCCTAGGTGCCCCATGATACAAATCACCGGAGAACGCAAAGGCGTGATCGAAGAGCTGCTGCTGCTGCTGCTATCGCTGTCGCTATCGCTGTCGCTGTCTTTGTCATCGTCTGACTCTGCAGCTTCAGCTTCAGCCGCTTTGGGGGACTTCTCTTCCGCTTCTTCCTCTAGCTTCTTCTCCCAATCGTCGTCATCATCTTCTTCCTCCTTCGTTTCCTCAACTGGCGTCGGTTTCTCAACCTCAGGCTCAGGCTTTGTCTCTTCCTCTAGCTTCTCAGTCTCCTTCTCAGCGGTCTCCTCTGTCTCCTGCATGCGCTGAGGCCTCTTCTTCTTTTTCGTCGCCATTGGTCTCTTCTGTGGCTTTTCCGCTTCCTCTTCAGCCTCTTCATCTTCATCCTTTCCCATGTTGTACCCAAACTGTTCACGGAGTTGTGCAGCACGCTTGGCCTGCTCCTTCTGCTTTTTGGTCAAGTATGTCCCTTCGGCCTTCTGCTTTGCTATCTTGGCAGCTTTGTGATCCCTCTTCCTTTGTCTCTCCTCCTCCTTCTTCCTCTCTTCTTCTTCAATCTGCCGCTGTTCTTCTTCAACTCTTTGTCGCTCCGCTTCTTCAAAAGCTCTTTTCTCCTCAGCAAGCTTCTGTTCTTGTTCCAAACGCTCGCGCGCCGCTTTCACAATCGCACTTTCTTTTTTAGCTCCTTTTTTTGCTGCTGCGGCTGGTGCCTCATCTTTGCTCGAGCTGGCTGCTGCCGGCTCTTTGCTTTCACCCTGCTCTTCTTCAGGAGCGGTTGCCCACAAGCCTTCACCTCCAGTCTTTTCTTGCTGCTTGGCCTTCTTCTTTTCTTTCTTCTTTCGATTGGCCAATGTTTTGGCATCGAGGCCCTCATCTTCAGCTTTGTTATCGTCTTGGTCTTCTGGTTGGGCCGCATCTGCCGGTTCAGGCTTGTACTCTTCCAGTGCAGCATCAAAGTCGTCGTCTGCGGCATCTGTGGTACCTTTGTTGCCTTTTTTCTTGTCCTTCTTTTTCTGGCTTGCAGACTTTCCTGCCGCGCCCCCTGCACCGGCTGCCACACCGGCTGCCTCTGTCGGGACACTCTCCTCTTGAGGTTTTTCTGCGGGTTCTGCAGGAGCATCTTCCTTGAATTCTGCCAGGAGCTCATCCAGGTCCTCATCCGCTTCTTTTGCAGCCTTGCCTGACATGCAGGGAAACCGTAAGCTAAACATTCCTATGGACATGCGCGAAAACAGGCGTCCCTAAGAATCAGAGGACTCAAACAGAACGGAAGCCAATTAGTTTTTTGTATGTGTTTGAAACTGTGTTTGTATGTTTTTGCGGTCGCAAATTAAAACACTTCCCCACCTGAGGTTCTGGGCTTTTTTATAATGATGATATCCCTTGTCCCTTGGTATATGTTCTAAACTGGCGATAAAGCGCGAAACGGATTCACTGCTCTTTGGCATGTTCGAAATAAATAATGCCTGTATATGCCTGTCCTGTGGAGTCTTTGCAACAATTGTCATGTTTGGTGGGTGTAGTGGCACAACCCAAGCCACAACCCTGGCCTTTCTTCTTCTTTCCCTTCTTATCATCCTTTGCACTTGCTGCGGCTGCTGCTTTTGCCTCCTCCTCTTGCTTTTGCTTGGCTTCCTTCTCTCGTTGCTGGAATGCTGCCACGGCTTCCTCATAGGGAGGTGCTGGGCTGCCAACTTCAGCAGAATCTGCAAGCATGATGGCCAAGTCACCATCAAGGATGTCGGTATCCCAACCCATCTCCTTCGGGCCACAAAACATTCCTGCACTCTCAATACCACCAACTTTGGCGACCTTCACCTCGATTCCATTTGCTGTAGTGTAGCCAGGTGGTGCAGCAATGAACTTGTGCCCAGCTGTCACATTGGGTGCGGATGTGACAATCTCCACAGGATCCATTCCCACGATAATCGCAACCTTACAGAGTTTCAGCTTGTCTTTTTTGGGGACCGCAGAGACTTCTGTTACCTCGCAGACTGTTGGGCCACGCTTCTTCTTCTCCTTGCCCTCTTTCTTCTCTTTTTTGTCTTTCTTTTCTTTCTTTCCATCCTTTTCTTCCTTCTCATCTGTAGCTTCTTTCTTCTTCTTTTTCTTCTTCTCGCCGAACATTGCTATTTCCTCGCTTACGTCCTCCTTTTTCTTCTTCCCAGACTCAGATTTCTTTGGTGAAGGCGAGGACTTTTCCTCCTCATCCTCATCATCGTCATCAGAGTCCATCATCATCGCAAAGGCGCTCTTCTTAACCGGCTTCTTTGTCTCTGGCTCGCTTTCTGAAGCTGAGTTCTCAGCTTCGTCGGGCTCAGGTGTTTCCACCTCTTGCTTCTTCTTTGATGGCATCTCGCCTGGAAAACTGCCTCTAAGGCAAATCTATTCCTCGATGATTTTGGAGTCAGGGTTGCAGAGATGGGACGCCCGTACAAACGGACAGGTGGCCTCGAATGGCAAGTCCCAAAGTCCGACAAAGTCCCCAAGTCTCTAAATGTGACGTGGGTAAATATCAATTGCAGAAGTGTTCAGGTAGATGGTGTTGGTTGGTCTGGCTGCAGTCTTGAGTGCTATGCGTTATGTGGCTGTAAATGGCATGCTTGCGCCAGCTAGAGCTTGGAAACAGCAGCAATGGGCACAAAAAAACATGAACAAAACCTGATGCTGAGTTAGTTGCGGATTTGAATTCCGATGCATGAAGCTGGTGCTCCGGGTTCCATGCTGCTTTTTGCTCTCTGCAGTCAGGCTCACAGGCCCGAGGCACAGCAGGCGGCTTGAGCGCCCTGTCAATTCACAAAATCAGTTGATCCCACAGCTGCTGACGCAACTGGATATTGTGCTAAATCCAAGCACGCGTCCCTTTTGGAGTGTGCTCCAGCGTGCTTTGGGGAAAAAACAAAGGTCAAAGGACCGCACATTTAAAATGAGTATCTAAGGCAAGAACCTTCCAGCATGACTTGTGCATCCAAATGATTCTGGAGCGATCTCAGCCGTGAGCATGCATTTCACGAGGACATTAACGCACTCATTCCAATCCTTAGTCCAAAATTGAAAATGATTGCTGAACAGGCTTGCCTGGGATGAGTCTCAAGACCAAAGAGTGGTGATTAAATGCTGCAGGCTGATGGGGTGGCAGAGTTAGGCCCTTAGGCAGTGTGGACACTGCCTCTGTGGTGACTTCAGCAAAGCCCAAGGCTCTTCAGGGCAGTGGCGCTGCAACTCCATGCTCCAACTCTCCAGCTGTCGCATCAAGTCTTCCACGGCCGAGGCAGCTGCTGTGCGCTTGTGTGGCAACAACACTTCCTGTGGTGAAACAAAAGTAAAGGCCAATAACAAGACTTAGCTGGGCCTTACCCTACAAAGAGCAGCGCAAAAGAATTGTACCAAGGTACAAACAACTCAGCATCCACTGTGCCACGGACTGCAGATTGAAGTAGGATGCCCCAAATTGCATCGGCAGGCCCCATCACTTCGTGCGTTCTATTCGCCGCAGCTAGCAGCAGTTTTACCTCATTAAATTTTCTCTGTATTGATTTCAAAGCTGCATCTGTACCTAAGACTGCCAATTCAGGCTCCACGGCTTCTCCTAGTGCGGGCTCACTTCGCTGACGCCTGAGACGTTGCAACTGTGCTTCACCAGCCCTTTGCCGCAGCTCAGAATATACAGGCACCTGGACAAATCTATGTGGCAACAAGTTCGAGATTAAGGCAGTTTGGCCGTCAGGACTTTCGAAATATGAGAGCCAAACAAGTCGTGGTAGCACCAAGAAGAGCTCTGCATCAAAGTTCATGCACATCTGCGCAAAAGGAGCCCAACATTGCGAAACCCCGAGCAGTCTGGGAACCAGTTTACACAGCGCTGCCAGCACGGAGCGAGTCTGGATATAGCGGGCCCCTGTGATCCAGGCCTCTTCCCATCTCATTAGACTGCTCACCAAATCTTCATTGTGGCAAAGCTGTGGGTTCACTTCCTCCAGGCCTCTTTCCCGCATGTCTCTCAAACATTGTCGAAACTCCTCCAAGGAGAGCAAGACCTGCTGTGCTATGACTCGTACGGCTTGCAGTGGGGTTTCTGAATCGATGGAGCACATTTTTAAAAGAGCTGCCGAGTTCTCCCAAATGTCTGAGGTCAACTCATCAAACGTCTTTCTATTCAAGTTTGCTGCAACATTCAGCTGGGAAATGCAAGCCACTAGCGCCCCCAAGTGGACTTGGTGCTCGTCACTGTCTTCGTCCTCAATTTGGGACAGCATCTCTTCCACATCTATGGCCTTGGCGACGAGTCCCTTTGCTTCATGCTGAACCCGAACGATCTCCATGATGTAGCGGTGCTCAAAATCGGCCCACGTGGAGTCAAGGCTGCGAAGCAATCGGCACAGCTCAGCTCTGGTCAAAGATGTGAAGCCCTCCAGGGAGCGCGGCAATATGTGATCAAGTTGAGCGAGCAAACCTTCCCATTGTTCCAGCAAGGCCAAGCATGCACTTTCCTTATGGAGCAAGACTGAGCAAGACTGGAAAGTATGGGAGAATGTTCCGAATGTTCTGCAACACTGGGTCCACTAGGTCGATGGGTTGGGTTTTCATGTTCCTCCAACATTTGCAGCTCATATTACCCTGAAAAGCGTGGCCATGTGCTGCTGAGCTTCTGCATCCTGACTAAGTTCAAACTTCTGACCGTTGGCCCATATGGCTCCACTGCGTGACAAACTCAAACAGGCTTCCAAAACCGCAACACCTTGGCATGGAACCCACAAAACTCAGCCTACATATTTCTGTCTGTCTGATGCATGTATGTTTGCATCATTTTGCATCCCTGTATTTCTGCTCGTCTCTTTGCCTGCATGGCTGCATGCATGATCATGCATGCCTGTGTCCATGTATGTATGCGTGCATGCAGGTATGCATTGATGTATGTGTGCATGCAGGTATGCATTGATGTATCTATGCAAGCAAGTCTGTCTGGACGTATGACTGTATGTATGTATGTGCCGTACGTACGTACGTAAGTACGTAGATATGTATGTATATACATGTGTGTGTGTCTGTATGTAGGTATGTACGTACGTACGTATGTATGTAATTGTATGTGTATATATATATGGATGTATGGATGTATGGATGCATGGATGCATGGATGCATGTATGCATGGATGCATGTATGCATGGATGCATGTATGCATGGATGCATGTATGCATGGATGCATGTATGTTTGTGTGTATGCGTGTACGGATGTGTGCAGGCATGCATTAATGCGTTTATGCATTTATGCATACATGCATGGATGCATGCATCTGCGCATGAATTCATGCATGTATGTATGCACACGTGTATGTATGTCTATCTGGCATGGATGTATGTACGTGCGCGGGCATGCAGATATGCATCTATGGATGTGTGTATGCATGCGTCCATGTATGCATGCATGTGTGTTTTTCCGTCTGTTTGTAGGTGCATAGGCGTGCATATAATGCCTGTATGTATCCATGCATGCATCTATGTTTGCATATAGTATATATGTATTCATGTGTGCATGTACGCATGCATGCATGTATGCGCGTTTCTATGAATGTCTGTCTGTATGTGCGCATGCATGCATGTAGCATGCTTGCATGTCTGTATGTACGCGTGCATGCATGTATGTAGGTATCAGTGTATGCAAGTAAGTGTGTAAGTATGCAAGTAAGTATGTATGTAAATATGTATGTAAATATGTATGTAAATATGTATGTAAATATGTATGTAAATATGTATGTAAATATGTATGTAAATATGTATGTAAATATGTACGTATGCTACTATGCAACATTATGTAAGTATGGGCAATGCAATGTATTTCATCTATGCAGGTGAAGCGCTGTAGTCTCTGTGAGGCTGGAGTTCTGCAAACTGTCCTTGAAAATCTCGTCCTCGGAAGCAGCGCCAACACCTTCATACCGGATTTATGCCTGGATTTGTTGGATAGAAATCTTGAAAGACAAAGAAATGATATGCAACGTTGCAACAATGGCTGCCGCTTCACGGTACAAGTACCAAGGAGCGATAGGCACGAGATGCAGGTTCAAGTTCAAGCGACGTAGCAAGGGCCTCCAGTTTCTCCAGGAATTTCTCAGCAGCACTGCAGCCTTCAGTGCCACAATGTGCCACAAGCGTTGTGGTGAACAAACAATTCATACCCTCTGGTAATTTAACATAGCTATGGAAAATCACAATTTTTAATGGGAAAATCCACTATAAATGGCCATTTTCAATAGCTATGTTAGTTTACCAGAGGGTAATTTTCTTGTAGAAACATTCGGAAGATTTCAGCACTCTCAGCTCTGGTCCCTTGCTACTTCGGGTGTCAACAGAGCCTGTCACTGGCACGAAGGCTGCTTCGAAACGGGAAAACTGCAGAGTTCTCATATTAACTGTCAACATCTGTCAACTGTAAGCATTTCACAACACTCCTGAGGGTACCCGTAAGAAGAAGACCGAAAGATGCTACTTGCAAAAAAAACTATTAACTCTTACCTGATAACTCTCTCAAGCTGCAACAGCAGGAAAAAACTATCTGACTCGACAAGCATTAATCTGCACCAAAACTGGGCAAGTCACACAAGATCTAAATCCCCAGGAAGAAGCAGCAGGAAAGATAAATAGATGGATGGATCAGTGATAGAGTCGGGATAGGTGATTCAGTGGGTGATGCCACAAACAGAAACTGTGAAATTCTCTGAGCTGCTCCACCAGGCATGGGCCAAACATGATGGAGGGATATGAAAGAAGCTCGGCCCAGCCTGCACTGTCAAAAGCCAAGTTGTCCCGGGCTGCAGCTAGCTCTACAAGGGAGACATTCTCAGGCAAGAAGTCGACTTCTTCCTTGACTATTTTGACTTGGATGCATCAGTGATCAGTCAATATCCGTTTCTTTTTGACCGTTCATGGGACAATGACAGGGTGACTCTCAGAACATCAGCCTCCTTCCAACACAGGCCAAGCAGCATCCTTCGAGGAGGTGGACATTAAGATCTAACTAATTAGAGTGCTGAGCCGCTCAGGATGAACATGGATGAACCAAGGCACGTGACGGCAACGAAACCCGACTGATATTATCATGCGTCCAGGGCTTCAAGTCTCTTCTCGTTCTATGTGGATTTTATTGACACCAATGTCCAGGCGTCCAAGAAAAGCATGAAAACATGTTCGAAACATTTGAGCGTTCTCAGTCGCTTCCTTTCATTTGCAGCTTTGCATCCCACATCACTTTGGTGAAACGGTGCATTCCCTTTTTGGGCTGCACCAACAAAAATGCGGCTTCACAACATCATCTGGCAATGCAATGGCAACGAATTTCATGTCCAAAATGCTTCCAAGGCCTTCATGGCCTCCAAACTGCACAAATCAGCAGGACCAAACATCCGGCACAAATTCAGGAGTTCTGGCAGGTTCCGGCAGGTTCTGACGCAAGACTGAGAAAGAGACTGCCCATCCCTCTGTGAGTCTCAGAATGGCTTTGCCACTGGGCTGGGGCTAAGAATCCGTGGATGAACTGTTCGAACTCGATGTTGTAAGTTGGACCCTTTCAGGCCTGTCAAACGCATGCGTCTGGGGGATGCTGTCTGCGCGACCATGTGGATCTTCTGCGGTGCTGAGCCCATAATCTGAAAGATCCACTTGATCCACTTGATCCACTTGATCCACTTGATCCACTTGATCCACTTGATCATCCGCTTGAATCGTTTGATCCGCTTGATCCGCTTCACATGTACAGAACGCCTGCGAGACTTGCACTTCGGTCCCTTCAGTGGTTGTCGTGGCCTGTCTCATCTCTCTCACCTCGAGCTCTGGCCGCTCCAAGCTCTCAGAACCATCAGGGGGATCCAGATCCACCTGCGCCAAACTCAGCTCAAACATGTTCAATCCGTTCAATCTCTTCAGGTTAGATGTCACTCAAATCTCTATGATATGATAACCATAGGATTCATAGAATGATATAAATGTCACCTCAGCCTTCCTCTCCGCAAGCGCCCCTTGCAGAGCACCCTGAAATTGCAGCTATGGGCACCAACTTTCAGAAACTTGCAGCACTGAAATTGGTGTGTGGCATATTGAAAGATCAACCCAAAGAGAAAGCATCACAGCAAGGCACTCATAAAATGTAGAAATACGGTAACAGCCACTACAAACCACGAATACGCACTGCTTATTTCTTGAGCCATTGCCACACAGTAAGAAGAGGTGAAATGCTAAGACATAGGTAAAGACTGTGCAACAACACCCCCCGTGCAGTGTAATTACCGCACAGGAAGTGAAGCTGCAAATTAACTATGTACAGTCTAGTAAGGGATGCCGTTACATTAACCAAGTTAGGGAAACAAAACAACAAACCCAAACCCGACCGTCGCCTAACCTTCTGATGTCTTTTGCGTCTTCACCTCGGTGTGGCGTGAATGACGAACAAGTGCAAAAGCATGACAAGGCAAACCGTTCAATCTGACACCAAGTACAACGACCAACGGCTGCTGCGAATGTCGATTCGGCCGAATGCATTCAGCTTTGATTTTGGCTCTACCGGGCTTGTGGTCGAACATGCAAACGTGTTGAAGTGTGGCCCATTACAAAGGCCAGCGTTTCCACGCGGCATCAAAAGTTCTTGTGGACGCCCGGGAGCATGCCGAAGCA
>Ga0126342_10004033_pt1 | contig 24741 bp, 25 predicted proteins | sample Cyp1metagenome_FD_92528 | JGI IMG/M metagenome (GOLD analysis project Ga0126342, IMG submission 92528) | Coral microbial communities from Lord Howe Island, Old Settlement Bay, Australia - Cyphastrea 1 metagenome | ecosystem: Host-associated > Invertebrates > Cnidaria > Coral ...
ACACCTGTCCGAGCTCCAAAGCCACTCAGAAGACTTGAACCACCGACCGCCTTTACACCTAATCGATCACCTGACATGAAGAAACTGAAGGTTGAAGCAGGTGCTGAGGAGGCGGGTTGGTGAAGACTCCACTTTCTTCACACTCCACACTTTGCATTCCACCCCTTTCCACATTCCACAGTCTACAGTGCACTGGTGCGGTGCGGTAACAGGGGAAAATATATACAAAACTAATCAAATAATTCGTTTCACAAAGTGTTTTACGTGACTGCATTCGAGTTCGTGGGCTGCATCTTGTTTGATAACAATGTCCGTTGTTCATTGCACAGCATTAAGAAACAAATTTTATTGGACCTTGGACGAATTTGCTTCCACTTGCTCCTGCGACACCACCTTCAAACATCTTAAAACAGGATGAGGCAACGAGCAAATTACCTGCCACTGTTGGTTCGCCAGCTGTTTCGTCCAAGGATGAACCCAATCCATGGTGTCCTTATTCTTTCTCGTCATCGCCCCGTTGTATCTACCAGCGGCCAGCGTGTTCCATTCGACATTCGGTGTTGGTCAAGGGCGCAATCAGTCAAAAACATCGGACTCGCCATGGCATGAAAAAGTTTCAAGCACAGTTGTACTAAAGCTAAAGCATGTCTGGTTGCAAGCACATCGTTAAGATTGCTGAATTAGCCCAGCCAGGTCGCCCCCGTTGTTGAAATCCTGCGTGTCCTCGCTCATCAGAAGCTGCTAAGGTGTTTGCATGCCTGATATCATCACCGCCGCCGCCACCACCACCACCAGCATCATCATCATCGTCGTCGTCGTCGTCATCATCATCATCATCGTCATCATGGTCATCACGGTCATCATTGTCACATTGTCATCGAGCGCATTCACCACTTCGCAATGTATTCGAACGCCCGCAGGTTTGTACGATATGTGATGTATCGCACCAAAAAAATGTTGCTTTTGATGAGTTCGATATAGACTATAATCCCGCTTCAGTAAATTCTTTGCGCAAGTACACACCGTTCCAGTTCGTGTTGATTCTTGGCAGAAATCATGAAGTTATTGGTATTACCGTAGTTGCAGCATTTTTAACATTTTTAACCAGGTTTAGACGTTGGGGTCGGGGAGCTTGTGGAGAAGACCTGCGGAAGTTTCGACTGATCTTGCCGTTGCAAGTGCGGTCGTGAAAAGTCGACACTTCTCATATCTCGCAGTTCGATTTGTCATAATTTGTCATATCTTATTTCATCTCATTTCCATCTTACCCAGCTTCAGCCAACAAATTGTGTTCAAAAAATCCATCCACGCTGTAGCGTCAACAAAATTTCTAATGTGTGCACGACCTGGTTGCTCCCAATTCCCTGGCCCATCGATCACCGGCTTTCCTTACGGCACTGTTTACCGGAAACCGGGATTTATAGAACCAATTATATAAGTAGGATTTTCCTGCTTCAACCATCTTCAACATTATTCAAGCAATTCTTGGGAAATGGGCAAGTTTGGTCCAAAGATTTTTTAAAAAAATGCAGGTAACTGGCTAAAAGGCCTGAGTGCAGAAGGAATCTCTGTGCATTCTGTCTCAAGCACTGAGCTCTTGTGGGCACCAGGCAATCGACGTAGAACTATCGCAGATTACTAAGAGGTGGCTGAATTCCTGCATAGCTTGACAGTCTGCAAGGTTTTGCAAGTGCGCAGATTAGGCATTTTCCAAGTGTTCTTCAGAGCATTGAAGGATTTCGGCTTTCAGTCTATAGCGCATCGTAGGGCCGTGTAGGGCTGAAGCCACGACTTCTACGAGAACTATACCACCGACAACAGTGCTGAGAATGGGGCTACTAGTTTGGGTTGTCACATCTTGTCGAGAGATTTCCGCCTGGCGTATGTGCGCGCTCACGCTCTGCAGCGCCTATCCGATTAGCACCACTAGTACTGATGGCATCAGATTTCGAGTGGAACCCCCTGCAATCGTGCCATTGCAAGCCAATACAAGCCACATTTCATGTTGAGTTCTTTTTCCTTCGCGGAGAATCTCTCTATATAAGAACAGATGAAGCACCGCCGCCGGGGGCATCTTCAAGGCCCTTGTCGGCCCCACACCTACCAATCGTCAGCACCAACATTTCAGATGGCAGATCTTGGCTCTGAGATGGGTCGTGACGTTTTTTTCAACACCTCTGAGTCGCGCTGCCGTGACGCACTGAAACAAATAGATTGATCTCACAGAGCGATTGAGATAACTTGACAAGGAAAACACCAGGAGAACAGCAACAACCACAAATCATTCACCATAAATTCCAAAAAACTCTCCGATGCCAGAAATCCATCTGCTCAGTGCGGCAGCTTCTGGCACTGCTTCAACGAAATTCGTCTTTGGTGGTTCCTCAAAAATGCGCCAATCATGTTCAGTTCAAAATCCCTCAGCGCGAATTTTCGTGAAACCTATGGAGATCATGGAGTAGTTGAGTCGCTTGGAACCACGGGACACAGAAGATGAACTACAAACCCGAGTACTTCTTCATCTTCTCCGTGACCTTGGTAAAGTATTCCTGGCCAGGTCAGTCAGCGGCACGCTCTCAGGTCAACAGATATGGTGATTAAATTGGGAGGCACGGAGGCACCCAAAAACATGTGTGTCCCGCTGTAAATGACCAAATTTGGGTCATTATTTTGGGATGGAAACCTCCATTGGGGTGTTGATCCGCTTGACTCCAATCACGATTGAATCCCGCACGATGATCATCACATATCTATAGCATCTGACGGATTCCTACAATATAAACAAAGGTGGACCCCAAACAAAAAAAAAACTGGCAAAAGATATCATATCTACATCAATTATCCATAATCATATCTCAGATCTTCACCCATGGGCAAATCCTGAAAACCACTGGGTTTCCCTCCAGAACCCAGCCTTCTTCATCCCCGGATTGTAGAAAGCTGTAAGGTGACCAGTGTCCTGGCGAAGTGTTGAAGTGAACCCTGGAAAAATCTCCGTGTCTTTGCGAGCAAGGACACGTTTAACTCAAACGGGGAAATATCACGAAATCAATGATATATGCCTTTCTCGGCTATTATATATATATACAACATTATACAACACCTGATGTATTAGAGGTAATGACCCATCAATTCTGCTTAAAAAAATATCGTCTCCATTCCAGCGGAGACGCTCTCCGCGTCCTTCAGGACCTGATAGTCAAAATCTGCAGAGGTCCAATCCTTCCAGGCCTGACCAGGACCCATTTTTGGCTGGTTGATATTCCCGTCATCGGCGGTTGAAGTGAACGATATTTTCAAGAATGGTTGAATAATGTTGAATATGAAAGATGTGAAAAGAAATGAAAAGAATGATGCTGCCTGGAACCGCCCTGTTTGAGAGAATGCCAAGTGCAAATCATCAACTGATACCAACGGCTAAGGTTGTCTACTATTGGCTAATACCATTGCTGCAACGACACCAGCAACTCATAGTTCCGCACACCTGCACCATCTCACTATTGACATTTTGCTCGCTTTCGCACCACCAGCAGTGCAGCGGGAAATCAAACTTCGGCGCTCCAGCATGCTTGAACTTGTACCTGGCTGCAGCAGCTGCATGGCAATGTTTGGTCCTTAGAAACCCATAGAATACTCATCCTTCTACAGCGAACCTCTGTGGTTTCACAAAGAACAAAGAATTCCACGCGTCAGTTTGGGCGAATCCAGGCTGTTTGTAGGTGAACTAACACACTTCCTTGATATTGTGGCTGTACCTCTAGTGTGCCAAGAACTTCAATGTATTTGGGCCACAGCGGAACAAGTTGGACCCGCCCAGCCAGAAAAACCATCAAAGGCCAGGGAACTCATCGAACAACTTGAAGTCCGCACGCATCATGGGTTCCCAGGTCTCCTTCCAAGTTGGCTCTTCAAAGACCACCTGGTGCTTGGCTGCTTGATTGGCTTGGCTAGTGGCGACCCACATCTGAAAGCAAAGAATTTCTATCGGATGCCGAGCCCATCATCGCTGAAAAACATGGGGTCAAGGGCATCCCTAAGATGATCAAAAATCATTGGCCGCTTGAAAACCTTGGGGAAACCCATCAAAAATATTCAAAAATCAATCCCTAGGCTTGGAATAGAACATAGATGAACATAGCATTTTCTCCGGTAGAATTGCCAATTTGGTGCTATCCTCGAATTTTTAGGCCAAACCCGAAGATTGGATTGATTCTACCCTGAGGTAGCTTGACCATGCTTGACCCATAGTAAGGAGGAAACACATATCATACGATATAATATATATATATCATATAATATATATATATATATATTATATATATACATGATTATCCATGGTTTCCTTGGGAAATTCGATTCTGTGGGCGGATTTTCAATACGTTGGCTTCCTGGAGAGTATTGTCTGCACGGCTGAGCTCCGCCGCCGCTCCGCTCCGCCCTGGCCCGGCCTTTCCTGCCCCTCCAAAATGAACTGCATCCCAACCCAAAACTTCCTGGCGCTTGCGATCGCAGGAGACAGGCATTGGAAAACATTGTTTTTTTTTTCTGAAAAAGAACAAGAAGTTTTTTATAGCATCGAACCACTCTTGGAATGGGTAAATGCAATGCGAACTACGAGTACCCAGGCAAGACATCACTTGGGGGTTGGTTTGACCCTGCTCATGTATAGGGGCTGATTGTTCAAAAAAGCGCAAGCGATTTCACGGAGAGAACACGTTTTGGTTTACCATTTGTCATACTTTAAACGCAGCTCTTAACATTCCGTTCAAGACCTGTGTGTGGGTTTTGAAACACTAAAATACATTAAATATGTTTGTTCTTAGTATATAATTCATGGTGTCCACCACAGCTTTAGGATATTTCAGCTGTAATTCTGTTCATTCAATATCCATGTACTTCCATTTATTTCCATCGACTGTCTCTATCTGGTTAAACATGTTTAATGGTAAACCCAATCAATAAACCAGCCCCAAAATGACCATGTTTTTTATGGGGTTCAAACTATCCCCAATGGGAGTTGCAGAACCAGCCTTTGTGTTGAACTAGTGTTTAACTATGTTTAGCCATCATGTGATATCTATATATATATACAGTATATGATTCAGCATCCTTCCCATGAAATCAACTCCCTCTCTTTTTGTAGTTGATTATTCCCCTGTCTCTGGGGGAAATCAATGGATTGCTTGGAATAGATGGGTTTTTCCGGTTAAAAATTGTCCTTTGAACCAATCCAGGGAATAGTAGGGTACCCTATAGTAATCCATCTAAGATCCATAAGTTATAGTACAAAATGGACAATTTTACCAATCCATCTAAGTTATAGTAATCCATGTTTTTCCAGTGACTTAGGGTACCTGACCTGGGTCGGGCCTTCTTCATCTCCGCATCGCTGAGTTTGGCACACCGTCTCCATGGACCTAGGAGAACCGTAGAGTTGAAGATCTGCTTGTGAAACTGGGAATTCAAAGTGTTTATACTAGTATATACGTTTATATCTATTACTATTATTATTTATTATTATTATCATTACTATTATATATTATCTGAGTATGTATGTATAATATATATATATATATATATTAGTAATATGTATATATATATGTTATAGTGTGTATATATATATATATATATTATATATAATTATATATTCTCCATCATTATCTTATATCTCGTTGATCATCGTCTACAGTATCTACTTTTGTCGCTAAATCGTTTGTTCACATCAAACAAATTGCGTAGACACGCCAATTCCTGCTTGGTTGTTGAGCCACCCAGCCTGCTCCGTGATTTGCGGTTCAATCAACTCAAGGATGCGTTGAAGCGGACATATGCTATTAAATGTTTGAAACTTGAAGCAACAGCCAGCAATTGATTCAGTTTTAAATGTTTCTCACACTTCTTCAGGGTATCCCTGTCACCCAAAAGCTCACAAAGCCACAAGCCCATCGTTTCCGGTTTGCATTCCCCGTCTTGTGGCTGGTGTGAGTCCCCCACATATTCATCAGCAAATTTCCCTAGTTTCAAATAGTTCAATCCCCACCATTCTTAGTCTTATCTCTCAATGTCTCTTCTCCGTTGTTTCGATCAGTAAGCATCAGTATTTACATCAGTATTTAACCATATTCCACCATATTAGACCATATTAAACCATCTACTAAGCCAAACAAAACCCGTCCTATCGGCCACGACACGTTTCGTCTCGGGCCAATGAGGCGCGGGGAATGTGACCTGGGACAATCTACCAGGAAACCATGGATTGATGGTGATTATTATTGCATTGTTATTACTATTATTGTTATTCAATATTACAATATTGTTGTGATATGTTGTCATGATTATCATGATGATGATGATGATGATGGTGATGGTGATGATGATGCTGATGTTGATGTTGATGATGATGATGATGATGATGATGATGATGCTGATGCTGATGCTGATTGCTGATGAGTGTTAATGAGTGTTAATGAGTGTTAATGAGTGTTAATGAGTGTTAATGAGTGTTAATGAGTGTTAATGAGTGTTAATGAGTGTTAATGAGTGTTAATGAGTGTTAATACTTGCTAATGATTGTGAATTATTGTTACTGTTAATGATTGTTGATGATTACATTGTTTTTGACTAGTACACATTAGTACTATTGTGCTCTTGATTGATAGTAGTACTTATTACTATTGCTGATGATGAGAAAGGAGGAGGACCATGATCATGATCAATAATCATCCAAGGAAGGTTTGGAGGGCAAAAATGCACATCTCCAACCACAAAGACACAAGACGCTCTTGCATGTCCATTGTCCTAGAATGTCCTAGAAGTCAATTTGTACTTCATGATCTTCATGGAGAGCCTCCAAAGTGAAACATCAACTGAGACCTGCCCCGTGACGCACGTGGAATGTCCTTAACTCAGCGCATCCCAAGCGTTGCCCTAGGCCCCCGACAAAGAAGGCCGCCAAAGGCATTGGGATGCCAATCTGACGTGGCGCAGAAAAGCGGCTAAGGTAAGACCTCCAAAACCTGCAGAATGTTGGTCTTTGATTGATGTTTTACAACCTATCATGTCTGGTTGCTTGTACCTTTACTGGTCCGTGGTACCTGTTCCAAAACCCCCCCAAGGGAGTCACTTGCGATGATCATAAAAAATAAAGCAATGAAAGGCTTGTTTGTCTGAAAATTGGGTACGTAGTACGAGTACCGAAGAAATGGAGTAAATTGGATGGTCACTATTTTCCCTACTAAAATCGTGTTCAATTGGGCCTCAATCCTCCATTTCCACACAGACCCACATATCATCTGTTGGTCATTTATATCCGCTAAATCAATCTAAATCATATCTAAAGAACCCACGAATACATTTGAATACGAATACATTTGAATACCATCCATTCATATCCACGAAAGATTAGAGATCACGTGGAATTATTCGCGTGTTTAATATACATCATCTGTTGGTTACTTAAGTCATTATCCACTAATCATCTCTAAATATCCCATGAATACCGTCCATTCATATCCACCTTTAAAATCTGTAACCAACGTCACCCGCCCTCTTTTTTTTACAGACCTGGAATCTCCGTGCCGTCTCCGTTCCATGACCAGGGCCTTCCGGCAGAGCATCAAGAACTCGAAGCCTACCCAAGTGCCGACCTGTGGAAACTCGCTAGGAATGGATGGTGATTCCCCCATGGTTATTTAATGGGATTTACCCACCAAAATATGGGATTTATAGCGATAGAATGATGGGGATGATCATGGGATATAATAGGAGCCTCTGGTAAACTACATAACATAGCTATGGAACATCAGTATTTTGATATATTTAAATGGGTAGATCATCGAGCTACCTGGTTCATGGCTTCCATAGCTATATGGTAAATATATTGTGTGGGGGAATGATGATGGTAGTTATTATGGGAGAGTATGGGAGAATAATAGGATAGCTGGGATGATTTTGCATAACCAACTATGGCAATAATAGCTTTTGACCCATTATATTCAAAATATGTATGGTAGACATACCAAAGATTCAGGGCCGTTTGTTGGATCAGGGTTCCTCCGAGCCTAGTTCGAATGCAGGCGCAGCCATAGAGTTCAAGAATGCCGAATGATTCAGTGGCAAACAACCAGGAGTAACGGGTTTCAAAAAAACAAGCATTGACAACTGATTCTTCAGAGTTGGAGTCACAACTTGATATACCAACTGAAAACCTGTCAACAAGCAACAGTCCACCCACAAAAAAATCGCCAAGCCGATCCCAGCCGCCTCACCCCCACCAAGATTCCGGCGGAATGTCCCCAGACCATGTAAGGAACGCCGTCCGTCAGTTTCTCATACGCCACACCCTGTGAGTGCACCAAAAGAGACGAGAGGTGTGACCATTCTACTCTCTGAAGAAACGGAAGGGGGCACAATTTCCGATTAAAAGAGACCATGAAAAATCTATCAACAGATATCAACAAATAGATGATCCATTTTAATCGGATGTTCGGGTACCCCCAATTTGGGAAACCCCCAAATATCTAGAACAATCTGTCTCGGCATTGCTAGTCCCTTCACAAATCATTCTATGTTTGGTGCCAGCAACCAATGGCTTCGCAAAAGGAGACCCGTTTTCCTTCACCCAGCTTCGAAGTCCCAAGTTTGCAAAGCAGATCTTTGGTGATACAATTCCAGAGTCTTGGGTTAAAGTTTATTTTCGTGTACTCACTTATCTGTGTACTCACATATCTCACCACTACAGTAAGATCCCCAGGATTTTCTCCCTCCAAAGTATGGCTCAGAATTGGAGTACCAATGAATGCACCCACAAATTCGTTCACATTATCGATGTTCTTGTGGTGTCAAAAAGTTTGACCCCATGTCCAATGGAAAATCCCCCATTTATAGATGAACTCCCTACATCTTCTCCAAGAAAAAGGTTCAAACAATAATTCCCAGATCAATTTTAGTTGGTTTAATACAAAATTTGAGGTGGAAAGTGGAAACCATGGTTCTCTATGGTTTCTGTACAGGGAAACCCGGTTTACCCAGCGACTCAGCCCAAATCCGCCACGTGACCAGCAGCTCGGGAGCCAAGGTGTCAGTGCTGGTGTGCTTGGCCGCCTGCCGAAGAGTTGGACCCCAAAATTCCATCGTAGGGGGTCAATACCTTGATCATGCAAATCACCCAGATCATCCATGATCATCCTGGATCCATGGTGATCGCCGAAGATATTCCCAACCTATCTTCAGCTATGATCCAGAATCCCATGGCCTTCATCAGCTTATCACGCCCAGGATAATCGAAGGCCAGGACCTCCACCTGCCTCAAAGCCAGATCGACCCAGATGGACCCAGGGCCAGTGGAGTCTTTTTTCGCAAAAATGGGTGGGTTATGTTATAGATAATTTATATAATCAATCATATTTACATACAGTAATATTATATATATATATATATTATATATTATATAATATACAGGATGGGGCCAAGATAACTAAGTTGCCGTGGCTTAACTATGATTTATGGATCTTTATGGTATAACTATAGTTAATGAGGTTTTAACACCAACTCATAACTGGGGGGGCACCACATTGTATATAGGGATTCCCCCGAAGTATGAATGTTAAAAATCCTCAATATATCAAGGGTATATTGTAATCGGCTATGCGGCTACACTATACTAAACCACTGTTTTGAACACTGCTCTTAAATGGTTTCAGAAGCAAAAAAAACAGTTGGAACATGTTGAAACCACGAGAACCACCAATTTTTTACCATCCCTGAAACCAACATAAAATCCATGAATGTTGGATCAGGGGTGAAGTCATGGCGTATGGCCCCCCATGGTGAATTTGGATCATTTTCCCGATTTGTTCACGGATGTTCACGGCCATAACTTTTAGAGTATAGCTTGGGGTTGTCAGCCCCCATGTTCAAGGACACACCCTGATTTTCAAAAACGAATCTGGGCAATGTTGTCCTATGATTCACAAGACCTGAACTAAAATGTACTAATATTTAAAAAATGATGTGTCCATGCCTAGGATCATACCCCCCAAATCTTCACCATCAATGCCTTGCTATGTCTTTTTGGGAGATGATTTCAGGCTGCCGAACTTGGATTCCTTGACCCAGTCGAGGAATGGGGTCTTTGGCCTGGCTTCGGGTGATGTAAATGATGGATTTTTTTTTGGATTTGTGATGGATTGATATGGATTCTGATTTTTGATGGATTTTGGGTGATGGTTGAAGGTTTTTTTTATGGATTTTGGGTGAGGAAAGTGCGACGGTTTTGGGGGGCACTTCTGGTGTTGAGACGAACCCCTCTAATTTTGTTGGGTCCCGGTGTGCCTACACCAAGCTGGTATCAACAAAAACGCATTGCCGCTTCATGAAGTATCACTCACATCGACCCTGACCCTGGCGCACCCGGTGTAGATTGACTCTGCACTGCCAGCGTTGTGGAAGCACAGGATTCGCAGCTTGGGTTTGTCCAAGGGAAAACCCAAGACCTGACGTCTTTGCGGATCGCGGATCGCAGCATCCAACTTGTTTTTACAGATCAATTTTCCCAATGGGACATGGATTAAAAAAAAAAACATCCACATGAACATCACGGAATCTGAAAGAAATACTTCATGAGTACGCTATTTTCTGCTGAACGTAGAACTAGGGAAGTTGAGAGATGAACTTGCATAGAATTTATATAGTTTAGTGATGTTTAGTGGGGATTGTTGCAATTTTGGACAAACAAAATCTTAGAAAATCGAGTTTTCAATGCCTGGATTCCATCATTGTTCCATCCCTGCAATCTCACCTTGTACTTCATGCAGTACAGCAAAAAGTCCTCCTTCTTCGCCTGCCGCATCGACATCGGTCCAAATCTGCTGGGAACCACCTAAAAATCGGGGTTTTCCTCATGACTTTCCCTGACTTTCACATTCACCTCCCAAGTATTTGATAGTTGCAAGTTTTCAACTTTTAATAACTGTTCATAAGTTTCATAACTGTTCATAACTTTTCTATCTACAACTGGGGGGTACTATAATATGTTATACGCTGAGTCATCGTGTTTCTATAAGTTGGTATCTAAACCCATTCATTAACTAGTTCGTTATCTTCCCCATAATTAAACCCTATAAGATATGGGTGGTTACTAACATTGCTTCACTGCCATTTACTTTTGATACATAACAAATACACCCGAGTGAAATTGGAGTTATATTCACCATGCCAAATCAGCCAAAAAACCAATCACAAATCAAAAATTCGGGAAGTTCTTCAAAAAATATATATATATGTATATTACCTCTACAAAAAATCGGGGACCCACAAATTTGTGTTAACATCAAACATTAATGGATCAACCATCAATCAGCATCCCCGCTTGAGCCAAGCGAGAGATGTTCCGCCTTGGCGATGTCCTGGATCTTGGCTTTCAAGGCCTCGTCCAGCTCCACCGGGCCAGATTCGCCTCCAAAATCGATCTTCCCCAAGAGACTTGGGGTGGATATGTGAATTTCATGTTGGGAAATATATGGAAATATGGGATTGTAAATGGATTATATATATATATGTGTGTTGGATATGTATGGATATGTTGGGTTAATATATGGATTAATTGGGATTCATTGATGGGATATGTGGGAGTATAATCATAGATCATCATTGATAATCCAATAATTATGAGGATTCTATGGCGTCTATGGTCCTGGTATGTCCTGGTCATGTAAAGCCCTGATTTTCAGACCCAGAGAAGCTCGATCTTTTCACCTCCCCGGAAAACGAAGATCCCCGAACTGAATGGAGGTTTTAATGGGAAATTCAAGAAAATCATCTATAAATGGGAAGTTTTCCGTTGCCATGTTTGATTACCGCAGGGTAGCAACTAGCCATGTTTGGCACGAAATGAATGGAAATTGTGTAGCAACTTGAAGATAAATGAATGGTTGCAAACATGAATGGAAATCGATTGAAATGGCAGAATACCAAATTTATCGCATGGTTGGGAGGTATCGGTATCTGGGCTTAGCTCCCTGTCCAATGGGGATGTCAACAATCCTTCACTCCTTAGCTCAACCTAGGTCTGTGGTCAGGTAAGGATAAGTACTATTATTAGGTATGTATTGTATAATGTGCGAATCACGGCAAACTGCGGAAAAAATCACAAGAAACATCTCTGCTAGACCTATCCGACCTAGCGTACCCCCCCAAAACGACAATCGTCAAAGGGGAAATGCGAAGTAGCCAATGGAGTTGGAAGCTGAGGATCGATGGATATCTCAGACTGTGCAACGTACCAAACAACCAAAGGAGCCTCACGAAGATTCAAAACTACCATATAGTATCTATATATATAATATATGGAGGCTGTGAGAGTGAGAGTCACTACGCTCGGTTTGGCTTTACTCACTGCTTCTTGTCCCGTTTCTTTGCGTAGTCTATGGGAGGGACAAAAGGAGCATAGAGACTTCAGCTTGGGGAATCCTCCATGGCATCCCATCTTGAATCTCCACTGGGCGTGGACTCCAATATTTTTGCCGTAGCATAGTACTATCCACTCAAAGCATCCTTGCCTGACTGAATGATTGGCGGCTATGAATATGAAATTCATGTTCATAACCGCCAATCCATAGGCCCTCATCTATCTTCAGGTGTCTTCTCCTTGGTGAGGTCATAGGTTTCCAATGGTTTCCATAGTGAAGGTGAAACAATTTGCTCCACTTCACCGCACTCATCACATCTTTGCCTATGCTTGAATTTCAGGCACAGGCAAAGATGTGATGAGTGCGGTGAAGGGGAGCGAAATTACCTAAACACCTCGATAGTGGTCGGGAGATTTTGCGTCAATTCCCCGCACATGTCTTATTCTGGCATTTTTCACATGTGACCAGATTCTGAGCGTCAGCCATACACTTGAGACACTTCTGGAGAAGCTTCTTAATAGCTGGCACGATGCCACTTTCTTTGGCCTGCTCCGCAGTGGGCACAGGCAGCACCAGATCTGTGAAGGTCTCCACGCGGACCTTGAACTTGCCACACTCCCGACACTGAATTTTCTCTTGCACTTCTCTCAGCAGAGATTGATTCATTGCTTCCGCCCAGATTGTCAAAGACGAAGCGAATTATCTCCGTGACAGCCTGCTGCACACCAGAAAATATCGCTCAGGCGAGCAACAGGATGTCCTGCTGCTCACCTGAGCGATAGTCTGCTGGGAATGCTTGCAGGATGTCCAAATGTCCGCATGTTTGTGTGTTGTCAATGCCAGCTTTTGAAGAAGCTCCATCACATCCTTTCCGAACTCGAAGTCCTCATCAATATTGAACGTTTTTCAGATTCAGGCGGAAGTTATAATTCGCCAAAGGGGTAGTCTTTCACGTGCACTGTCCAAAATCACTCGCCAGCGCCCGCAATCTGCCAAAGCAGCCAAAGCCACAATGGCTGAGCGGCTGAGTGGAAGATTTTTCAAGACCCTTTCCCTTCACTCTGATGGTCTGGCCCATAGCTTCAATATAGCTTCAATTAAGGACATTCCTGAAGAAAGCAGCTGCTTGGTCCACATCTCCGGGTTCTGGATGTTCTGGGAAGAGCCATGAGACATTCCACAGGGCCATGGCTCAAAAATGAAGCGACCAAATTCGCCGCTTTTCACATGAACCCCTGCATGTCTTTTAATTGAGCCATATATACATACCCCCAATAAACCATTGCCAAAATATGCCAAAATCACAATTTGTGTGGCTGGTAAAATCCTTGCTGAACTCAGCTGCAGAAGCTCCTCAAGTCCGTGACCAAGTTCTGGGCCGAGCCTGGGCCACCCACGTCTTCCGCAGGGGTGTCGTCCACCTCCTTCTTGACCACCAACTCCTGCTATGATTGCGACTTGGATATGGCAATGGATAGAAACCCTGGTATATCGCAGTAGTGAACATCAAATATGTTTACATATACAAAAATAAAATCAATATTAGAGCTGGCAAATCTAGTTTTCTATCCATCCACGCATTCAGCAGTAAGTACGAGCTTGTGTACTCGTAATACTCGTAGGGGATTCAAAGGACAGCAACACCTTTCGGGTCCAAGGTTATTCGTTGCTATTCCAACGACTTGAATCATGCATTCCGCAAGGGGTGGTAAAGTACCCAACTATTTCTATTCGATGTGATGCCCCTTTGCTTCATCTTGCTTCTAGTCGCCATCGATTCCTTCTCGGGAGCCAAGGTGTGAGTCCGACTTGAGAAGTTTGCTGCGAAAACATGTTGGGCGGGGGCAGCATTTCTAGATATGTCATGATATGTCTAGATATATCATCAAGCCAACCAGTGTCTCTATGTTCTCTACACTTTCACTGGCCTCACCTTTGTGACAAACGAACATTCCACAGCACTGCAGCTTCGCGCACCTTTCCACTGATCTTCGTGCTCACCCAGCCTTCCTCGGGACCTGTACCTCTAGTTCTTCAAAGTGATAGCTGGTCACCCTCTGGATAGCTGATGTAAAGGGAGATTAACCCTAATTCTAATTCTCCATTTGTGAAACTACAGTCTAATTTCTACTGAATTAATTATATTTCTCTTGACCAATTATGTATATATATGTATAAGTTGATTCAAGTTGATTCAATTTCTTGCGTTCGATAGCCCAAATTGTCTTCGTGCGGGGTCCCGAGTGTTCCGTGTTCAAAGTGGCAGCCGCACCACCAACTCTGGTGATGAACCAAGGGGGAACCCTCATTGGTTCCACCTGACCAACCCATCTAAAAACATCTAAATAAACCATAATAAAAGAGATATATATATATAATATAATATATATATACATCATTATATCATATTATATAACTCTAAAATATTTTTAAATACTCTAAATAACCCTAAATAAACCATCTCCAAAAACCTTCGCACCACCCTCACCCCAGTCCATTTCAGCTGATCCAACTTCTGATCCGCACCTGTGATTCGCTTGTAGTGCAGCCGATCTCCCACCAATTTCACTTCTTCAAGCTGGCACGGCCAAGTGTCGATCATGCCCCGGACAGCCCGAAGTTCGGAGTTCGTGATCCCAAAGTAGACCATCAATCAAAATGAAGTCTGATGGGAAAATATGTGGGGTCATGTTGGGTACTGGATTTTATATGATTTTATGACATGACAAACATATGTTGAATCTTTTGAATCCTTGCAGCCACCAGCGTAACCATCTCAAACCATTTTCTCGCGGCATATGGCGATGCGGGCGGCATTTTGGTCAACCACGGGGCCTGGAAGTGTCGGCAAACCATGGCAAAGCACTGGAAAAGGTCCAATGAAAATGAGAGCTTCGTTGAAATTCATAGAACGCAGACTCACTCTTTCCCCAAACTCCAAGGAACAAGGATAAAAATGACCAGCGACCTATGGGATTAATGGGATTTCTCTATTGGATCAGGAGGTAGCCTTAGGTTTTTGTGCTTCATGGGTCATTAAATGTCCCCATTGAACATCACCCAACCATTAGGTATATGGTCTATAATGGCAACTATAAGGTGATGTCCAATGTCCAATATTCCCAAAATGGGACAGTTACCAACCCCTGTTCATGTTCACGACATCTCTTCAACTGGAACTTGTCCAAAATCCTCAACATCGGCTGGCATATCCTGTGAAAAACTCCAAACTCAGCCCAGCGAAGTTTGACATACTGAAGTGGCCAATGAACAAACACCAACCGGGGGGAGGACGTCATGAACCAATCAACCGGATGAGTTTGTCTTAAAATGATATCAAATGATGCAAACATAAAACTACGTATGTTTTTATAGTATTTTATAGATTTAAATAGGGGAAAAGGATATAAAATATGACAAAATGATATAAAATGATGATCCACCAGTGGATTTTGGGAGACAAAACCTGAGGCTCCCGCGCAGGGGGGCCACCTTGTTGCCATCTCACCTTCAGCTGACCCCGAAGAATCTCGTGGCTGATTCGTCATGTTCCGACTGAAAACTGGGAAATCTCCATGTTAGGAACAACCCATTACACACCCGCACCCACATGTTCAAGGTAGACTCATGGCTCAAGAAACAGGATGATGGTCAAATCATCTGGACAAATCTAATCTTGCATCAATTTGGAAGGACCCAACTACTTTGTGGCTAGTGCCGCGTAGAATGTGGATGCCCATGGTTCCTTAGCATCCTTAGCTTCCTCCCAAGCAGGTGTGAAACCACCACACCATTGCCTGCAGCAGTTCCGAGACAAAGCTCTGGAAGAGAGGCACCATGACTTGCTGCTCAGAGCAGCAAATCAAGCGCACCTGAGAGGTGCCGATGAGATGCAAAATCCCATATGGAATCTGTGCCTCCAAAATCTCCAAATGACAAGTGAAAGATCACTTAGGAAAGCACCCCCGGACCATTTCTCTGCAGACTCAGCTCGCAGTAAACGTTCAGCTTGTTGCTGGTGGCACCTCAGCACTTGCCAATTGCACCTTGTGGGCAAACTTTCTGGTGTTTTGGTGGCGAAAACTGGGTATGTCTGAAAATGGCCATGTACCCCAAATGATGGGAAAATGGCATGTACCACAAACCCACACATGTCTGTCTGGTGTTTCCTTTATTTCCTACTGTGGAATCTATGCAATCCCAGACTTGCGGACCCACCGTTGCTGCACCAAAAAAAAGCCAGGTGTGTCATCGAATCCCCGCTTTCACGTGACATGTTCAGAACCATCAGTTGGGATTATTGTTCCCAATATATGGAAAAATAAAAAAATGTTCCAAACCACCAACCAGCATCTAAACATGATCCCAATAATATATATGGAAAAATGAAAAAATGTTCCAAACCACCAACCAGCTAAACATGATAGATGCTCCAGCCACATCCATTCAAATGATGATAAATGATGTGGGTTTTGCCCATGAAACATCCCATGGTTTGCAACCTGACTTTTCCTTTTCCCCATCTGTACATAATATTACAGAATTATTTCAATGGAAATACGATAGGATAAATTCTATTGTAATCTATTTTGCGTTATTTTGTGTTCGTTAAATCCAGTTTTGTGGGGTTCCACAGCCCAGTTTCTGCTGCGTAAATCAGTTACCCTCCGACTAGGGTATACCCTTCAGACAATCTTGGTGGGCAAACTGTACTAACATGTACATTACATGTACATTACATGTAATTACTAACCAATGGATTTGGAGGCCGTCCCGCTGAACAAGCACTTTTCGGCGAGTAGATGGATGATGTATCCACTCAAAGCATCCTTGCCTGACTGAATGATTGGCGGCTATGAGTCCATAGGCCCTCATCTATCTTCACCGGTATCTTCTCCTTGGTGAGGTCATAGGTTTCCAAGTTTCCATAGTGAAGGTGAAACAATTCGCTCCACTTCACCGCACTCATCCCATGTTTGCTTATGCCTAAATTTCAGGCACAGGCAAAGATGTGATGAGTGCGGTGAAGGGGAGCGAAATTACCTAAACACCTCGATAGTGGTCGGGAGATTTTGCGTCAATTCCCCGCACATGTCTTCTTCTGGCATTTTTCACATGTGACCAAATTCTGAGCGTCAGCCATACACTTGAGACACTTCTGGAGAAGCTTCTTAATAGCTGGCACGATGCCACTTCCTTTGGCCTGCTCCGCAGTGGGCACAGGCAGCACCAGATCCGTGAAGGTCTCCTCGCGGACCTTGAACTTGCTACACTCCCGATATTGAATTTTCTCTTGCAGCTCACCCGCGAAGCCTTCTCTCAGCAGAGATTGATTGCTTCCGCCCAGATTGTCAAAGAAGAAGCGAATTATCTTCGTGACAGCCTGCCGCACTATCGCTCAGGTGAGCAGCAAGATGTCCTGCTGCTCACCTGAGCGATAGTCTGCTGGGAATGCTTGCAGGATGTCCCAAATGTCCGTATGTTTGTGCATTGTCAATGCCATGTTGGCGAACTGCTTTTGAAGGACCTCCACCACCTTCATTCCGAACTCAAAGTCCTCCTTGTCAATTTTGGACATTTGGATGGCTTTCAGCTTCAGGCTGAAGTTATCAATTCGCCGAACAAAGGCGTCAGTGTGGAATGAAGTCTGAATGAAGCTTTTCATATATGTGGGTATGGGTCAAAATTAGGTACCCCAATAATTGGATGGTTAATACTAAACTAGACATTTCCATCTGTGGTCCCACATCGGTCTTCCATTTTGACCCACATCCATGTGTTGTTGGTGTTCCGCAGTCCAAGACCTTGCTGGTTTCTGCGACACTTTTGATGTTTCTGAAGGGGCAATGGCTGACAACACAAACAGAGTTTCAGGACCTGAAACTCTGTTTGTTTCGTCAACGGTTGCATCGCCACAGCAGCCATGAGCTTCTATGGGCGCCGATGGACCCTCAGCCTCTACAACATCTACAACTTGGTAGTGCGATAAAGAGGACTAAATCTTGCGAGCATCCGCTGCAGATGTCATGATCCTCGATTAACAAACCCAGAGCTGCATGCAGAAAACCGCAACTGAAATCATGACCCTCGATTAACAAACCCAGAGCTGCACGCTGAGAGCCCCGCAACTGAAATACAATTGATCCATGTCTTGCGCCTGGCAGCAAAAGAACATTCCATCCTCAAATCAAGGAAAATCTCTGGCCCCGGTGACTGGGAAACAGTTGGAGTCTCACATCTACCCCGATCCCAGTGGCATCTGAAGCGGAAGGCCTGGGTCCGAGCAACCAGGAAGCAATAGTATTGTTGCATCCTGGCCACTGGAATCAAGACACGTGTGAGGCTATTGCCAAACTAAATTATCAGCATATCAACTATGGGACGAAGGAAATCACAGCAATTCATAGCATGTTGAAAACAAAAAACAAGGGTCAGGACGGTCAGGACGACAAGAAAACAGAGAACATGAAGAAGAACAAGAAGGAGACTAAACTCAGAACAAGAACGTAACAGCCAAAAGGAAGAAATGTCAACAGCTCCACTTTCTTCGGCCAGGATAGCCTTGAAAGGCCATCCCTTTGCTATTATAACCCTTTCTAGGCTCCTGGTGGAAACCATATCTGCCGTCACCTTTTGACTAAAGGCTCCTTGACACACGGCCTGGCGAAGGCCACGCCCTTGTCAATGGCATATCCCCCAGCCATCCAAGCCATGGTCATTTTAATGGGAAAAAGATGGAAAAAGATGGAAAAAGATGGAAAAAGTAGAACAAGTGGATTTAGGGCTACATGGGGCTACCATGGGCTACCCTATTTTCAGACATGTTTGGATGCCTTGGCTGTGTTTCGTAATGCCAAGATCTACAAGCATCTACCAGCTAAGACCATCCGGGAGAGCTTTTCAAGTGCTATCAAGTGCTCCAAGCACTCATGTCAGAACTTCAGACCCACCCAAAATCCGAATTCCAAAATGTCCAACCCATGCACAAAACACAATCCATTGATCTCCATTGCCATCTGAATTCGACGAAACATCTGCCTTCTTGTCGGCGGGCGCGCTCTGCCAAAGACGTTGGAAGGCATCCTTGGGCATGGGACCATCGTCCACCAGCACGGCAGACAGGTCGTAGCCCACCTCGCCGAGCACTACGATGGCCAATGAAAGGAGAAAAATGGGATAGGTGATTGGTATTATATTGGTATTATATTATTATATTACCATCAAAAGTATAGTTGGAATACTTACCGATACTTGCCATTACTTACCAATTGTCCCTCCTTCTGAGAATCATTTGCCTTTAAAAGGTCGGAGCATGTCGGAGCAAACCTGTTAAACGGCCCAACAATTGATTGTGATCATGTTCCATGCAAATCCAAACATCCAAACTCTTGGAGTGCGGTCCTTTGGGTTGTGTCAAGTAGTCAGGTTTGCCTGACAGACTTCCCAACTGCAATGAACTCATGCCATACCAGGCCACATTGAGATAGAAGACATCGACGTTGGTCTTTATGGCCACCTACCACCAGCTTGGGGCGTTGGACCAGCACAAACCGAACTCAACGCCACGTCATATCCTGGTCTCTACGAGGAGCAAACATGACACACGATACATGGAGAAACGAAGGTGTCATAACAAAAAGATACCAGGATTACCAGGTAGTAGCAGAGTCAAGACAAGGCCAGCCCTTGAAAAATGGGTCGATCCAGTCCCTGGCCTCCAAGTAAAGCGGATTGCTTGGAGCTGAACCTGACGGAGTAATCCAGGACGGCACAGGATGGCACAGAAACGAGACTTTGGAACCATCACTTATTGTATCCGACCGGAAAACAATGTTTCAAACTCTTCCGAACTTTCATGATTTGATATGTATTTAATATGTATATATATATGATATTATATATATATTATTATATGTATAATACAAAACGTATTAGAACGTATACTACTATCTCTTATTGGGATGATTTCATGATGATTCCACCATTATATTCCACCAGATCCAACAAAAAAATCGCCTGACGACAGCTGGTTGGGCGTCAGGGGCAGCAAGACTTTACCGGTTCCATTGGGAGGTACCTCCGTGCCGTGGGTTCCACGGGGAAGACCACTGAGTCACTGGACCGATAAAAATACCCCATGGACACAAAAGGGATCCCATGGGCCTATGGCTTCCAAAGAATGTGTTGCTTCCATGCAATTCCCCTGCCCTAACAAACCATGGTATTTGGATGTATTTTGGGTTTTTTTCAATAGTTGGAAGGGATTACATGGATGATGATGGATGGTGCGCACCACGTTCAGCTGCAAAGGTCCAGAAGGTGCCAAGCCGAAGGGGTTCTTGTTCATCTGCACGGCCTCAACGGGTTTCTCATGCTTTCTCCAAATGGGGAGGATTTACCCTAACATTTGCGGATATGTGCGGTTATTTTAATGGAAAAAAGATCATAATAAACCAAGATACAGTAAACCATGGGAATTTGATGGATTTCGGTGGCTTTCCCATGATTTTGAAGAGAAAACCAACCCCTGGTGAAGCGTTGATATCAAGACAGCCCCACGTCACAGCTCTTGGGGCCCAACCCAACCACTCATGGGTTGCTGCGAGAAGTTCCCGACCTGACTCGATCATACTCGATCTAGAAATCTCTGGAACTGCGTATCACTTGGACTTTTTCTTCGTAGTCAATCTATCATTGCGTGACCAAATTGCAAAGGTTCAAAACGAATATGTACTTGGAACAAATGGTGTTTCATTCCATATTTTTTGGCTTTCAGCCAACCCCTATCCAACCCCCACAGGTGTCTTGTGTCACGTCCAGCAACAGGTCCAGCAACGAAAAGCGAGGCACCATGAGTTGCATGCCCACGGCACCACCGTTGCCGCGCACCACGGCTGCGGCGACCTTGGGACTTGGGATGGCGGATGCTTGGAGGATCATCCCAGTAGTAAGTTAACGGTTAACGAGCGGGTTATAAGTTATAACATGTTGTAACATGTTGTAACCCCAGTTAGTGGGATAATCCAGTTAGTGGGATAATATGGGATAATTAACCCACTTATATAAGTTATAAGTTATCACCAAGTGGGACAATCCACTTTCAAATTCCCAAAGGATTTGGAGTGTTCCCCCAAGAAAAAATCTAAATTTGACCGTTGAAAGCCACCTCTTCTAGCAAGACCTCTGGGCAAAAAAAAAAAAGAAACTAGGATGAAGTGCCCGACAGCCATATCACCCAGTAATGGGATGTTTGGAAGCAAGTGAAAATGAGTATCAATATACAATCGACCGGCCATAGTACGATACAAGTGATGAGTATGATGAGTGTTTTCAGTACTTGCTTCCTCCAGCTGCTTACCTATCTTCTAGGCTGCAAACCTTGTGCCTGTATCAACCTGAAATACTTGGCTCATTGACTCCCCTACGGGGCGGACGCATCCCCATCCTTCGTCGCCTTTATCCTCTTTACTTCTGGTTACATGCTCATATCCATTCAAATCCTTGAATATTTGGAAGATTCCCAGTCTTTCTTGATAGTCATCGTCCCTTTTCGAGCATCAATTGTATAATACTATTATAGATTCAAAATAATTCAAACGTGATCAAAATGCCTGATGATCTGATGATCTTCTTGTACTACCTCATTGATCTTAAAGTCTTAGATGCCCATGAAAAGTGATTGTTTAGCAGTTTAGCACCACCTGGGCTTTCCCACTCTGAGCCCAGTTTGCCCCTGCTGCCCTCGCGTCTGCTCGGACAGCACTTGCGCCAGGGGCCGCAGGGGCGGTGGGGCAGCACCACCGCCCGCAGCAGCACCGCTGGGACGGCCTAGGGAGATTTCTGGCCACGGCCAAATTTCAGTAGCAAACAAGGTATAACTGGTTGGTGGTATACCTACCGCCTACCCCTCTGAAAAATATGAAAGTCAGTTGGGATTATTATTCCCAATATATATGGAAAAATAAAAAATGTTCCAAACCACCAGATAAATATGTATAACTATTACAGATTATTACAGCGGCTACCCTCGATCCTTCATCAAGCACGGTTCACATTCACTCTGGCTTGAGCTTCGCCCCGGGCCTCCTCCCGCTCCATCGTTTTCGGAGGCAGAAGAGCTGGCAGTGTCCTGAAACAATGGAAACACCGACCAAGGACAGTTCCCCAAAGACTTAACGAACATTAGAACTATCATGGAGATAACCTGAACTAATCAAGAGTTCCTATAAAATTTGAAACATCACATTATACAAATTTATACAATACCATAATCAGATGTAAACGAACCATACTTAAAACACCCAGTGCATGCAAAATATGATATGATGAGCCAGCCAATGAGCGGCAACTTCGGCCCTGGGATCTCTCCTCACTCTCCTCATCACCAGACTCTTCCTCGTACCTTAGGAGAATGAAGAACTTGGCCGCAGGTTTATATACCCGCAAGAGTGACTGGGAATCGGAGCGGGTATCATTCTAATTCTTGGAGATCACACACACTGATACACATTGCATCGGGGCCGTAGGGATGCTATGACTGCTATGAGGCAACATGGCAATCTTCACAATCTTCACTGAGAAAATGACATTTGGAATAATTTTATAAGGACTCGGATATATTTAGATCTATATGATCTATTTACACCGTTTTAAACCATGCTAAACCCAGCCATTGGAGTGCCTGGGAGATCCCACTTCTTCCCAGCTGTTTGCTGAATCTCCTCCTGCACCTGCGCCAACGTCTCAGCATAGTCCTGGGGCCGATTTGGTTTTGTTTGGTCTGTACGCTTATCTTGAAGACAAGATCACCAGCCCAAGTGAATTGCTTAAGAATTGCTCAAACATGCTAAAACATGTTCGCCCCAACCCGGACTTTGCTCCACACTTACAATCGCCATGATCATCATCATCATCATCATCATCAGCATCAGCATCATCATCACATCATCACATCATCACATCATCACATCATCACATCATCACATCATCACATCATGATCATCATCACATTAAAATTTGCCACCCTCCTCTGAACAATATGTTGATTGGGGTAAAGACATCAACTATATCTCCATGAGGGATCAAAATTTGCCACCCTATGAACAATATGTTGGTTGGGGCAATAACATCAACGCTATCTTCATGAGGGGACAAATTTTGCCACCCCCTCTGAACAATATGTTGATTGGGGTAAAAACGTCAACTATATCTCCATGAGGGATCAAAATTTGCCACCCTATGAACAATATGTTGATTGGGGTAAAAACATCAACTATATCTCCATGAGGGATCAAAATTTGCCACCCTATGAACAATATGTTGGTTGGGGTAATAACATCAACGTTATCTTCATGAGGGGTCAAAATTCGCCACCCCCTCTGAACAATATGTTGATTGGGGTAATAACCTCAACTGTATCTCCATGAGGGATCAAAGTTTGCCATCCTATAAACAATATGTTGGTTGGGGTAATAACATCAACGTTCTCTTCATGAGGGATCAAAATTTTCCACCTCCTATGAACAATATGTTGGTTGGGGTAATAGCATCAACTTTATCTTCATGAGGCATCAAAATTCGCCACCCCCTATGAACAATCTGTTGATTGGGGTAATAACATCAGTTTTATTTTCATAGCCGCCTGGAGTTAGACGCGGCGCAGCGTCAGGGTTGCAGCGAACATGTTTAAACCACTCCCATGCCATTCAAAATCGTTGAAAGCGTCAAGTCAAGCCGGTGGATTTGATCTCGGTCTGGCACCTCCATGTCATCTTCTTGCTCCATAGTTCCTCCGCGACGATTATTGTCGCAGAACGCTTCTGGCACCTAGCGGACAACAACAGTAACAAGGGTGACTTGAACAGGAGGTCTTTGGTGCAAGATGCGTGGTTGGAAAATGATGTTCACCAGATTCTGCGGGTTTTCCGAGCATATTCACCATGGTCAAAGATGTCAAAGGGAAAATCATGGGTTTTCACTGTTTTCACCAGCAAAAGTTTTTTTTCCGTTTCGCCACATTTTCCCATCGTTTCCGTAGCTTTTCAGGTCCTATATTTGGTGACGCCTGATGGTAGACCGAGGCCAAGGTCGAGATGTTCGCCACCAGCCGGTCCAAGACACGGGGTTGCAAGGCCTTGGCTAGTTGGAAATGCTAAAATTGCTAGTTCTTGGGGGGATCATATGTATATTGGTTCATATTGGTTCATATTGTTTGATCGAAGGAAGTTTAGAAGTGAAACTTCCGACAATATGGACAGTTGAAAAGCAGAGGTGAGAAGAGTCAGAAGAGACAAGATCAGAAGAAAGAAGATGCAGATGCGCGAAAAGGTAGGAA
>Ga0126342_10004034_pt1 | contig 24740 bp, 16 predicted proteins | sample Cyp1metagenome_FD_92528 | JGI IMG/M metagenome (GOLD analysis project Ga0126342, IMG submission 92528) | Coral microbial communities from Lord Howe Island, Old Settlement Bay, Australia - Cyphastrea 1 metagenome | ecosystem: Host-associated > Invertebrates > Cnidaria > Coral ...
CATACAGTCACCGACAGAATTATGGAAAAAAAATAATTATGGAAAAAATAATTATGGAAAAAAAAGGTTCGTAACTTTTCTATCATAGACAGGCGGCGCCTGTAAATTGAAACGTTTTTTTTTCCCATAATTCTGTCGGTGACTGTATTTGTTGCAAAATCAAGAATTTAGTCCAGTGCATGTCTAATTCACGAGGGAAGCTGAGTTTTTGTATCATGACTGAACACATCGCCATATGTCATATGCCTATTTGTTTCATGCTTAAGTTCCCAGCTTTCTTACTGGAAACCCCGTTTTGGTTGGTTCATCCAAGGGTGTTGTTGATTACCCCCTGGTAATTTGTTACAGTTCGCTATTGAAAATGGCCATTTAACCATCGAAATAGTGAGTTTTCCCATGAAAAATGCTGGATCTTTCCATCGTTTTTTGTTAACGTTTACACCAAGTGGGGATTCATAGAGGGGTTTCAGAGAGAAGACATCAAGACATCCGAGGTGAAGCAATGAAGGAATCTTAAAACTGCGGTTTACCCCAAGTATAATGATTATATCATCGTACATCTCATTTATACACTATCAATCACTATTGATTTACCAAGTTAGATCCCTTTTCTTGGTGGTAACATGTGGAAACGCATGCAGTTCACTATGTTCACCATGAACTCTGGTAGATTTCCACCACTTTTGGTGTTTTTTTTTCGCCATGATGCCATGGGCAAAGATCCTTAGGATTCCTCAGGGATGCTTAGGCGTTGTTAAATCCCAACGCCGGATATAACTCCAGATGGTATACTCTTAATATACTGTCAACAATGGTTAATAGATGGTTATTATATGTTTAATGATAGTAATCTTCACCATTTCATAGATACGTTATGATTTGTTGATAGAAAAAACACATGGGAAAGACACTGGAAAGGGCCCCCCAACGATAGGTAAGTTGGGTTATAACCTGGCAACCAGGCTAACTTAGGCTGGATACACCAAACTAGTTAGATAAGGTTATACACCAGACAAACTTAACTATTGATATATTCGGGAAATCCCAATTTATATCCGTTTATAGACTATGTTCCCATATTTTCCCATCCTGCAATTTCTGATAGCCTCTGGTAAGCAAACAGTTTGCTATGGTTTACCGGACTTCTAAAATACCGGACTTGATTTTCCATAGATTTCCCATAGATTTTCTGACCTTTTTGTGATTTACCGAACTAAACAGAGTTGTTTTTTCATGTCGCCGTCACTGCTTGTTTACCCAGGAAGTTGGTGAATTCTACCTTGTTTACCAACAGTAAGATTCCATGCCTTGCATGTGAAATGAGGAACAATGTCACATATTCCCATAGATTTTCCATTGATCTGCCAATTCTTCATAGATTTCCAGTCGAAACTTTCCCCATTTCCCAAAAAGATTTTCCGTAGATTTTCCAAATTTCCACCGATTTTCTATGGATTTTCCATATGTTCCATAGTTTTTCCGTAGAAAAAAACGATTTCACCCGTCCCAATTCGTTGCAGGAGCTCGTGGCGGAGTATACAGAGATCCCCGAGAAGATGGCCGCGGTTGCCCGGGCAGAAGTCATGGGTTTTCCCAGTCATCATCCACTGGTTGGTGGTTTGGAACATGGCTTTTATGACTTTCCATATATTGGGAACAATAATCCCATTTGACTTTCATATCCCTCAGAGGGGTAGGTATACCACCAACCAGTCCATTTTTAGATTGGAAAATCTATGTTTAAATGATGGTACCATCCATTTCCCATCGTCATCCAATCCCATATGGAAAATAGATGTTCAAAATGGATGGTTAGAATATTGAAAATAATGTGGTTAAAACAATGTCATAAACCACCCATTTGGGAATGGTTTCAATCCCACCTATAAAAATGGTGATGACTTGGGGATGGTTTATTATTGTTTTAACATGTTTTAACCACATATGGGAGATTAATTGGGAAATATCAATGGTTTAACTTTTTAAGTGTATGTTTTAATGATGGGGGTCCCCAGCCATCCATTATGTAGCTAGATGGTTTATGTCATGGAAAATCCCAAACGACAGATAAGCTAGTTGGGATTCAACTAGTCAATGGGAAATTCAGGATCCTAAAATGGAGGTACGTTAGTACAATATTTTTGACCATATTTTGAGGGGATATTCCCAGAAATTTAGGCCTGAAAAATAGGCCTTATATATGGTAGGTACCTCCAATTTAGGTTCCTGAAATGGCCATTGAATGATGCTACCCCCAGTCATCATCTATTTTAGATGGGGATTTTCCATGAAATAAACCAGCGATAAAGGGGTACCCCCATGAAAACCATGAAAATATGGGGATATGAGTGGATATCCATTGCTTATACTGATTATTTTAACTGACGAATGATGATTGGTTGATTAATTACTATAGTTGTTTAATTCTTTTGGGGGGGTATACTACCCAATATATTGAGCATTGTCATAATCCATGATGAGAAATCCCGACAACATAAAGCCGCCAACATAAAAGGACGACGTTGCGGCGGCGGTCACTGTACTTGCGATCATCACTGATCAATCTGAATGAATTTGATCGTGACCTCACGTGTTGACGTAACTGGATGATGGCCATTGTAAATGAGGAATCATCCCCATGGTGGGCCAAAGATTCCGGTGAGTAAAAAGTCTTGTGATTTATCCAGATCACTGATGATCAATTTTGATGTGTTATTTGAAGGATGCGAAAACTGATGAAATTAAGATCTACAGTGCTACAGTTGCTGGCTGGTGGTTTAGGACATTTTTTATTTTTCCATTCAGTTGGGAATTTCATCATCCCAACTGACTTTCACTCCATCATTTTTCAGAGGGGTAGGGCTCAACCACCAAGCAGAACATGTTATTAACCATCATTAACCATCATCATTAACCATCATCATTAACCATTATTAACAGTATATTAACCATTAGGGCTAGGGTTCAACCACCAGCCAGGTTGTTTTTTTTCTCAGTGTAGAGCATCGAGCATCACTGTCCGTCATGACGGACACACATAAGATCCCACCAGGTGGTGTGGTTTCCAGATATTTTGGTTGGTTGGTTTAGAAAAGCCCCAAGATTTACCAAGATTTTACCCAAGATTTACCCTCTGGTTTGTCAACATTCTATTCCCATTACCTTGGGTAAAATTACCCTACATCCTATCCAACATTTTTTGGGGTTTGTTAATTTCCCCCCAAGATTTACCCTCTGGTAATTTAACAAAAACTATGGAAAGATCCACCATGTTTAATGGGAAAATCCACTATTTCGACTGGGCCATTTTCAATAGCTATGTTAAATTACCAGAGGGTATACAATGATCGTTGAAACCCTATAAATCATGGGATTTTTCTCATCTATCAACTGGTGATTCGGATTTCGCTGGCCCATCCACAATATGTCATGATTATACAAGGTTTTGGGCCCCCAAACCTTATGTTTATTGGTTTGGATTCACCCCATGAATACTAGTTCGATATATCTACCATAAACCATAGTGAAATTGAAGTTATTGGCACCAACTGAACGCTAACGAACTGGGGCACCACATTGTAGATATACTGGTGAACATGAAAATAGCTGGGATTCATGGATGTTCATCCCGCTAAAAATGGTATTTATAGGTATGGTTTATATAAATGGTTTATACTATTGCAATATCCCCATGGTTTATTTATCAGATATAGCTACAATAAACCAAAGGTATTGGAGTTAGGAAGGCACCAACTTAGCTAACTATAGGAGGCACCACCTTCCACAACAGTGCCGAGGTTTGAACACAGTGATCGGCATAGTTTTCGCCGGGTCGGGTCGAAAAATGATAAAAATGACCTGAAAGCCCCATGGGCTGTTGAAGGTCCGACACCCAACCCCTTGGATTATCTTGGATTTATGGAACAGCTTGGGACATTTGAAATCTGCTGGTGTCAAACCCTGAACTTTTGGTCTAACTGCTGGTTTTTCAGGACTTGAAGCACTGGTTGAAAAATAGGAGTGTGGTAAAATGCGAATGTTTGTTTGTTGTTTTTGCGACCTGCTTTATTTTGCAAGCGTCAACCTAGCAGATGATCCCCGATGAAAATCATATTTGCCGTTCCCCGCCAGTCGTGTCCTGTGCGGCGGAGCGAAATTTTCAGGATGCTTGAAGGATGTGACCCTTCAGAGTATCCCGTCATAGTTTTTGGTACAGACTCTTGCTAGACCAGATATAATCTTAGCAACAGTCCGAGTATCGCGACAAGAAAAAGGAGGCTTCATTAATATGGCCCTTGTAAAGAAGTTATACCCTCTGGTTATTTAACATAGCCATGGAAGCCATGGCCCATAGAAATAGATGATTTTCCTCCCAGCGATCGAAACCTCCATCTATGGTAGGGATTTTCCATGGCAAACTGTTAGTCATAACCAGATGGTAAGTCAGTAAGTCACCCCATTGCCATAGAAATCACTGGGATTTCACTGTTGAGGATTTGTGGCAGGTGATGATGGTCCGGAAAAGTTGGTAAAAATCAGGGGCCAATGTTTGGGTCCAACAAACTGCCCCAAGCATCCGCAAACTTTCACAACGTATACCATGTTCGATCCAACAAAAAGGGCTCATCGCTTTTTGTCTAGGTTAGGGTCTCAAAGTTCCGGGTCACAAACGAGCATTTTGACTGATACAGGCAGTTTATGGATATCTAGCCTATGTTTTTGTCAAACCTTTCCACAATTCACATAGAACCTGAAATCCCTCATTGGCAGGGTAGTTATGTTAATTTACAGTAGGGGTAGATACTTCTGCATAATTACGTACCTTTACAAAGAACCCTATCGGATAGGCAACGATACTGTGGATGGTTGCAAAATCCTGCACCACCAAAAGGATGGTTGAAACCCTATAAATAATGAGATTTTTCCCATCTATCAACTGGTGCAGGATTTCGCAACCATCCACAGTATCACACCTAGACTTCTCTTCAGTGTCGAGATGTAAATTTGAAACGGGGAGAAGCCTGAAACTTTATATTTCAATGATGGTATATCATCGTTATGGAAGAACGAACCAGCCATATTAACGAAAGACAAGAATTAACCATATACCCTCTGGTTATTTAACATAGCCATGGAAAATTGCCCATAGAAATCGATGGTTTACCTATTAATAGCATGGTGATTTTCCAGTTCGCAAACTGTTAGTCATAGCCAGGTACTGGTTATCCCACAACTAAGTTATATTAGTCTATTAGATTCGATTTGTTTGATTGGTGCTTTCAATTATGTTGAGACCTTGTTGATTTTTGTGCCGTTCGGATGATGTTCTCCAAGGCCTACGATTTTTCGACTAGGGGATGCGGTAAGCTCTGATTTTTCTGGTTATATAAGGGTATTTTCATATAGGGATTATATCTGAACTCAGAGGGCTGAAAAACCATGATCATACCTCTAGAATTCATCTTTCAAGTGCAGCCCAACGATTTTTTTGCTTTATAAACATCATTCACTCATATTCACTCATTAACTAGATTTATATCTACCAATATCTATCATAAACCATAGAATTCACAGTTAATATAGTTGACTCCCAAGTAGCTTAGGTGCCATCTACCTCTGGAAGATTTGCACACGGAGAAGCTGCTCCTGTAAGCTGTGTTCGAGAACTCAGCTGGGATATCCGGAGGAAGAAACCGTCGAATTTACATGAGCCAAGTAGAGATTTGGAATGGGGATATAGTCTTACTTGTGCTTAGTAGGTAATTTTCGGGAATGATCCACTGGCTAACTATCAACAATAATCCCAGCAACCCCCAGCAACCCATCCATTGCCTACGTTTAGCACCAGTAACCAGTAAGTAGTTGGTTTGTAAACCCCAATATAGTTATATGATGTTATATGGGTATCATACTTGGTGGCTCATCTCACTTAGGAAGTGGCTTCCAACCCTGGTTCTTCTATCAGATATATAAGTAGGGGCAATGTCCACTAGTGGCCTGAGCCACCAAGTAAACCATGTAGTTCTTGGAGTTACCCTCTGGTAAACTAACAGTTTGCTATTGAACATGGCCATAGAAATAGTGTGTTTTCCCATTAAAAATGGTGATTTTCCATAGTTATGTTAGTTTACCAGAGGGTATTGGCACCAACTTAGCTACAGTTTATGATAAATATCTTGTATTCCATAGTGTTTTCTGCCACAGATCCCACCCGATCCTACAAAAATCTGGCCATTGGTGAACGTTTTAACCCATGGCCAGCAGTGCCAACTCGTCCAAGTTTCAGACATGCTGAGTTCACCATTGAGTGCGAGCTATAACCGTTGGACATGGGAAACAGAATTCACAGAATCCAACAAATTCAGTGAAGCAAATCCCTCAAAGACATGGGTCCACAAATCCTGTCACAGGGATTTTCCATGGGGATTTAGTGCCTATGTAAGCGTTGAAAATGTTGAAAAACATAGTGATTTACCAGTGGTATTACGTTGGAAAAAGCGTTTCCAATAGTGCAAATCCCCATGTTTTTTCCTTTCTCAAAATGGCGCGCCAAGAACAGATCCCCATTTTATGGTGCCCATGGTGCCCGGTGCCCTCACATGGCGGGGCCTTGCCGAACAGAAGTAGGTATATAACCACAGAATTACCCTCTGGTAAACACACAAAAAACTATGGAAATTACCATCTTTAAGTTCGGTAAAGCAACTTTAAATCAACTATTTCTATCTGCCATTTTCAATAGCAAACTCTTGCAAATTACCAGAGGGTATGTTGTAGGAGTTGCATCCCATCTTATAGGCTGGTTGGTAGTTTCAAACATTTGTTATTTTCTATTTCATATATGGGATAATCCCAACCCCAGTGACGAACTCCATGATTTTTCAAGATGGTGAAATTGCACCACCAACCAGTAGGGGTTACTTCACCATGGTAAAGCCTATCCCAAGAGATCCGAGAGATCCGACATGATCCGACCATCCCAGGCCGCAACGGCTATCGCAGCCTCGATTTGTTGGGCTGCGGTGGCTACGGTGACCCAGCTGCGTTTTTTCAGCTGTTTCTGTGGCGACAAAACGTGTGGAGAAGTTGAAGCTTCAAAGATGGGAGAATTTGAAATGACAGCAACCCCAAAAAAAGATGCCGAACAGTGTTTCCAGGATGTTATAGATTATAGTTATTGCATATTTCCAGGTTTCTCACATTTCAACATTTGTTTGAGGGTTATTATAGATGAAAGTATGGTAATAATTAACTATATATAGATGCAATACCATGAGATGAAACATCACTTCAATAACTAGGGATCATAGTAATCATAACTACCGTTTTTCTCGCCGTTGTACCCATAAGAATGGTATGTTATTCCATAGTTGCTTTGTACTTTCACTACCATTTGTTTGGGGTATTTGGAGGGTGTAGGTTGTAGGTACAGTGTAGGTATATGAAATTATGTTGTTTAGCGTTGAAATCAAGTTCTTACTATGGTGAATACTTCTGAAATCTATTGGCATGTTCTGAGACTATTCCTGTTACCTGTGAAATAATAACGTTGGCACCAGGTTTGAAAACCTTGGATTTTTACGTGTTTTGCAACTCGGGCCGCACATCTAGATGAGATTTGCCCAAGTGATAGCCAATACAATTCTTACTGGTGCTTAGCAGGGAATGGATGGGAATGGGGGTTGCTGGGATTCTTATTGATAGCTAGCCAGTGGATCATTCCCTCAAATTCCCTACTAAGCACAAGTAAGAATTTAGCCATGAAGTGATAGATTTCATGAACAACTCCTAAAATCAATGGGAATTTCAAGATCCTAAAATGGAGCTACTGTGCCTGAAAAATAGGCCTTAAAAATATATTGTAGGTACCTCCAATCAATCGGTTTCCTGAGTCATGGCCTTGACAAAAAACCGCTCAAGGCTCTTATCTCCGTTCATCCAGCTGATGAATCATCGTTTTCCCTATCAAAACAGCCATGATATGTGGAAACATACATATCCTTCTCCCCCAAAACCAAGCTGATGATCATTTTCCCTATATTTGATATATTAACGAGAAGAATGTTCATCAGGCGAACACACCTTTTTTGATTTGTTTCAGCGGTCCAGGTGCTTTTTGGAGGTCGGTGAGTCTGGTGAAACACCAAATCGGTGATTTGTTTGTACAAGGGGCTCCCGAACGATAGGATTCAGGTTGTATACACATAACATTACACAACTACAAGAGGAATTTATGCTGGATATCTCGAACTAATATGAACGACTTGGTGGTTCATCCCGCCACTTAGTAAGTGGGTTATAACGCCAGTTATAAGTGGACTAACCCTACTTATCACATTTACAACCAGGGTTAGATGGGTTGAGAAACCAGTTTGAAACCACAAAGGCAATTTAAAACTGAGGGGCCCTTCCTATTGATCTCTGCATTGCCCATGTATTTTGCGCTCATCTTGGCCGTTGAAATCTGCATCATATTTCAGGTAAAATCAAAAAGTTTGGGGTTAAAGTCCCTACGTTTGCTCTCTACACCTTCCATTTCAGCTTGGTTTTTCGTGGTAAACCATGTTTTTCAGTGGTTTTAATGGCATAAAGTCACCGAAAATCCCCCTTCCGTCTAAACAGAGCACAGCCCCGAGGCTCGGTGTACTTGGTGGAACGGATGCCCAACTTGGATCGCTTCGTCTCGAAGAAGTTTCTTGGTGGAACGGGTTATTAATATGGGATATATATATATATATTCAATATAGTGGTGGATAATCAATGGTTAAATATATATATAGTGGGAATATATTTCCATCAATAAAGTGGTGGGAAATAACCATTGTTTAAATATATATATATATAGTGGTGGATAATCTATAACTATATATTAACCATTGATTAACATATTAGTATATTTTCCATTAATTAAACAGTGGTTATTATTATATATAGTGGTGGATAATAACCAATGTTTATGGGGGGTTGATGATGGTGGATAATCAATGGTTAATGATGGTTGATACTAGTGATTATGGTTAAATGTCTGGTGATTCAGTTATGGAAAAGCATGAAGAATGGGGAAAGTTGTAATGGAAAAACTGGGGATAGTTGCAATTAATTCCGTTGCTGGTTGGTGGTGGAACATGGCTTTTATTTTTACATATATTGGGAATAATAATCCCCACTGACTGATATTTTTCAGAGGTGTTGAAATCACCAACCAGATTAGTTAGGCGTTTCCAGAGCTCCGTTCAGTTGATCTTAGCGTAGTTCCAGGACGTCTGCGGAGGGGAAAAACCATGGAAAAACTATGCAATCTAGTGGTGTACTAAGAATCCAAAGATGTTCTATGATATACTATGATAAATATTAAGATCTATTCAGAATCCATAGATTTTCTATGAATTAATTACTATGATAAATATTAATTAAGATCTATATTAAGAATCCATAGATTTTCTATGTTTTTCTGCGATTTACCATGATGAAATACACGACTGGGTGGAGAAGAACACTAATATGCATTTCACCCAGCAAACATCAGCAAACTCATGCATGTGTTTTAAATGTCAATGGCTAAAATGTGGCTACCTCGAGGCTGAATCGGTGCCATTAACCGTTGAGCAGTGGTGGCCCTTGACAAGGAAGGTCTGTTCATGGCAGAGAGCAAGCCAGCTTACCAATCATGAGCTTATTTTTGCTGAAAAGCTATGTAGACCTTCCAAAACTCTGCGACATGCAGGGAACGAAACGTTTTCCGTTGATGCCAAAGCGACACCAGATGCATCATCAAGTCCTTGACCTACCTTCATCGGGCGTCCATCACGCGTAGCGCACTTTTTTATGCGGCGTATGGTAGCTATATCGAGCTAGTTAACTAGGCCAATCATAGATGGGTAGTTTAATCCGTTAGTCTTTTGCTATGGGATTATCTACACCAGCTAAGAATTTATCGTTTTGCAGGGTATCTAAGATTGACCATTTATTAGTGCATTAATGGGGGAAACTAAACCAAGAAAAACCGAAACGGGGGGGGCCTACCTTTGTTTTTGCAAACCGGGAGCCCAGGCGACGACAATTCGGGGACGGCAGATGACGAGACCCCAATTTTTTGCTAGGGATTCTTGGGCATATCCCTGGTTTTCGTGGGATAAGCAGGGTTAATCCATGTTAATCCACTAAGAAAACTGGGGTCAACCGTGAATATTTACCAGAAGTGGAATGAGCCACCAGGTATAATGATCAGAATATATCAGAATCATATTGGACAATGAAACAGTTTAAAATAAAAAACAACATATGTGCTGTTTTTTCAGCAATCAACATTTAATCATTAGGGAATTGACTCTCAAAATGTTGCGCTATGGCTATAACATATCCAACAAATCAAAGTAAGGGGACTGGTTGGTGGTTTGGAACATGGTTTTTTCCATATATTGGGAAGTTCATCATCCCAACTGACGAACTCATATTTTTTAGAGGGGTAGGTATACCACCAACCAGGTGAAATATAGGTTCAAATGTTCAGAAAACACATCCCCAATAATCAACCATGAATGGAGGCTTTTCCAAAAATCATCCCAAGAATTGGGGTGCACACAATCCACTGTCCCTGGGACAAGTACAATTCCTATTCTTAGTACTATTGTTTACTAAGGGAACATGTCATTCTTAGTTTGATTACCATTACAGCCACATAGCAATTGACATTTTCCATATAGAAACATTACAAATGGGAACATGTTAATTGCTATCTTTGATTACCTAGTGTATCCCAAGATATTCTGGTATATCATGGTACCCGTATCCCAGTGAGTATCTGGCTTAACGGGATACCTCCAGTTGTAAATGGCATCCCTTTCAAGTCAGCATTTGCACTAAGTTACTAAGCCAAGAAAAGTTTCCAACCAATGTTTTGAAAACTTGCATGTCCGAAACCAACCTTTGTTGTTTTCTCTATGGTTTCTCTATGTTTTCTCAGGTTTTTTCCTATACGGCTGGCCATGTGTTCTCCATGTTTTCCCCATGTGTTTTTCCCCATGGCGATCGATGATCTGATCAGGATCCCGGTCCGAGAGATCACGGAAGTGGACGAGTACAGCCGAGAAGCCAAGGACGACGTGACCTTTCGGTCACTGGGCCCGGGTTTCAAACCATGGACCGAAAAAAAAACTGGTTGGTGGTTTGGAACATTTTTGTTTTTCCAAATATTGGGAATAATCATCCCTATGAATGAGTATTTTCTTAATTTTATGGGTACATGAATGGTATACTGGTATATGAATAGGTATTTAAAAATATCTGCCCATGGGTATATGACCACATATATATATAATTACATATCCATATATGACCTATCTATAAAGATGGGTGTTTCATGGTATATTACCATCAATCACCTTAACTTTGACATAACATGGGTTAGTTGTTTTGCTACTACATAAAACATGATACACTGTTTAGATGGGTTATGTCAGATATATTAGTTTTGTCAGATGTATTGTTTTTGATAATATTATATCGTTAACTAATATTGCTATGAATATGATATATTGTACCATAATTACTATAACTATCATTGATTTAATATTTGATATAATCATTAATATTAACAGTATCATTGTACCATTGATATAATCATTGATATGAATATTACTGTATATCATTGTTTTTCTAATATTACTAAATAGTACTGATATGTTCTATAATCGTTTTTCTAATAGTACTATAATTCTTAATATATTAATATTACTATTACTATTAACATCATTGTTGTTTTAATCATTAATATTAATATTACTATATCAATGGTCGTTACTGTACATTGGTATATACTGTTAATGGTACCATTGGTACTATATCAATACTATTTGTCAATATTGATATTAATATTATATATACATAATAGTAACAGTGTTTTTCTACAATAGTAATATTACTAGTAGTATTGCGATATTAGTATTACTAAATTAATATTACTGATATATCATTGATATAATCATTAGTATCATTAACATTACTAATATATCATTAATCATAGTACTATCTATTTTTACTGTTGGTATAATAATATTATAATATAATAATATTACTATCATAGTACTGATATGTTCTACTGTGGTTAATATTACTATATATTATTTCTATTAATTGATATTTCTATCATAGTACTATTCAAATATATAGTCATAATGTACTGAAATATAGTTAACATGGTAGCCCCCCAAAATATAATTATTACTGTATATACAATATATTACTATCATAGTACTATCATTACTCATATTACGATGATTAATCATAGTACTGATATATAATATAATATATAATAGTACATTATTATTATCACTATCATTGATATAATATTTGATATAATCATTAATATTAACAGTATCATTGTACCATTGATATAATCATTGATATGGATATTACTGTATATCATTGTTTTTCTAATATTACTAAATAGTACTGATATGTTCTATAATAGTACAGTAATATCATATATATAGTACTGTTTATATAATAATTCATAGTACTGATATATAATATAATATAAGTACTATGATTATATATATTATATCATATATTACTGTTTGTTTTAACAAAACAATCGGGGAAACACCGCCTGTTTTAACGCCAGGAGTTGATCATGCTGCGACATCGTCACATCGTCTCCTATGAGGCGCGCCTAGAGTCCAGAGCCGCGTTTGACCACAGGGAAAACCATGGGAAAACCATTGGAAAATGGTGAAAACCATAGGAAAACCATAAGAAAACCATGGGACAACCATAGGAAAATGGTGAAAACCATTGGAAAACCATAGGAAAATGGTGAAAACCATGGGAAAACCATAGGAAAATGGTGATTTAACCTTGTTTTTTCACCAAAAAAGATGGGGATTGAATGGGATGTATGGCTGGATTTATGGCTAAGTTGGTGCCAATCACTCCTATATCTATGTTTTATGAGACTTGCAAGTATAATAAGTAATCGAGTTGGTAAACCAACAAGCACAACTGGGGGGCACCACATAGTTGAATCAGCCAATCCAATTGTGGGGATAGAATGGGATATACACATATATTAGTATATCCTATTATATCTTATATAGTATATCCTACTATCCTACTGTATCAGGGTATTAACCAAATATCCTTCAATGTGAGGCCCCCCAGTTGTAAGTTGGTTTAGATTCGCCCCAGTAACTAGTTCGTTATTTAGGTACCATAAACCATAGTTATTGGAGTTATTGGCACCAACTTAGCCATCGAACGGGGGCCTCACATTGTAGTTCATAATGGGATATGATGGGATTATTTATTCCAAAAATGACCCAAATGTGGGTCATTTTTCGCAGGTGTGTCTGAAATTGTGGTATACCATCCAGATACCATCTGAATGGGGAAAAATAATTAAAACCCGTAGGATCTGGGGGGGGGGTAGCCTATCTTCAGTCAAACCATCCTCTAGTAAAGTTATGTTTAGTGGAAACTAATCTTGCAACCCCGCATTTGCTAGGTTACCCTCTGGTAATTTAACATAGCTATTGAAAATGGCCATTTATAGTTGATTTTCCCATTAAAAATGGTGATTTTCCATAGTTATGTTAGTTTACCAGAGGGTAATATTAGTTTGGGGGATGGTATGTACGATAACAAATCTCACACAGAATGAATTCTGAACCAGTCCATATATAGTTCCTGATCTTGACAGCACGAACCCTCTTGTTTGACTTATACTCCCCATTTTGCTGGCTATATTTCTTCACATGGACACAACTAGCTAAATCATCAAAGTTTTGGTATCCCAAATATATCAGGATATATGTCAGAATACACTTCAGGATTTCTCCAGCTGGATATATGTCGAAAAACAATGGAAAAGATATGTTAGCATTTGATTTCGCGGGAGGGATCACAGCGCCATTTCAGGAACTTGGATTTGTTGGACGCTTATTTGTCGCTCAATTTGGGGAAATTTACCCATGTTTTTGAAATCATCATGTTGCTATGGTTTCATCAACTTAGCGGTTGAACCATGTTAAATCACCATTTTCCTCCGGTTTTCCTATGGTTTTCACCATTTTCCTATGGTTTTCCACTGGTTTTGAAGCACCATTTTCGTGCCAGGAAGACTTTGTCCACGTGGAGTATGGAGGCCTTGAGCCCAAGACGTGCGCAGTCAGTCCATGGCGTGATTTCCACGATGGTCCGGGTATGGGATGATCCTGTAAGGATTGTGCAGATTGCCACATTGTTCAGTTGGTGCGTTTATAACTTCAATTTCACTATGGTTTATGGTAGATAGATAGATATATATATATATATCTAACTAATGGGTTTTTTAACCCACCGTTTTTAGTTGGTTTATGTTCACCCCATGAATACTAGATCAATATATCTACCATTAAACCATAGTTATTGATATTTTATGTTACTCATTTAAAACCCATAGATATGTTATAGAACCATTTCATTTCACTATGGTTTATGTTCACCCCATGAATACTAGTTCTTTCTATATCTACCATAAACCATAGTGAAATTGAAGTTATAAACGCACCAACTGAACGGGATTCCGAACTGGGGCACCACATTCTACGAAGTTCATGGTGATATGTTGATGATATTTCATGGAGATGTCTTGGGATTTTTTTCCGCCAACAACAAGAGATTGGGTTATTTCAGGGTGTATCTAAACATGGGTGGAAAAAAACCCTCAGATGTCAAGCCATCTGCGGAAGTGATGATCATCACCATCATTTTTTGGGGGAATCTCAAGACGAAGCCATATGGCATATGTGGTACCCTCTGGTAAACTAACATAGCTATGGAAAATCACTGGTTTTAATGGGAAAATCCACTATAAATCACCATTTTCAATAGCTATGTTAGTTTACCAGAGGGTACCAGAACATGACTGATTCAGAGAAATGATCAGTGATGGGTTGGAAGCTTTGTCCCGGGATGGGGATTTGTTTCACATCACCGCCGTAGTTTTTTGGGACGGAATACCAACCCGGTTGATTGATCTATTGTAGATGATTTCACTGTTTTTGGTTTACATATATAATCATTATATAATTTAATTAATCATATATAGTCATATATGTATATATAATCACGTATAAGCATATATGATCATATAATATATATAATCATGTATAGTCATATTTGATCATATATAATCATTGATATAAAGTGGATTATTTAGCTCATATATGAAATAGTCATTGATTATATATGATCATATATTTGATAATACCTAGTTTATATTCATCATATATCTGGAATTCAATGTATAATCATAGAAATTCTTACTGGTGCTTAGTAGGGAATGGATGGGAATGGGGGTTGCTGGGATTATTATTGATAGTTAGCCAGTGGATCATTCCCTCATTCCCTACTAAGCACAAGTAAGAATTTAGCTCTTTTTCTCTGGTCTATATTCCAGCCATATTCTTCGGAATTGACGAGCTGACCGTTGTTCATATCCAGCTCCTCCACCCACGGGTAACGTGAGGCCCCGGTTTACCTAGGAGAATGGCGATTGAACCACCAAACATTTGAGGATTTTAATGAGATTTACAGCTGAATTATGATCAGTTGGTGCCAATAAACTCGAATTTCACTATGGCTTATGGATGTTTATGGTGTAGAAAAATCAATCGTTTTCATGGGGATTAGAAGAACTCTGGCCTCTTGGGAGGCCAGCCTTCCATTGAACCAACTGATTTTGGAATTCATGACTGCTGTGGATTTTTTCTTCAACCAATCTGGTGATCAACCGATAAATTATCATCATGGTTTCGACCTAAATTTACCATAGATATATGTTTTTTTGGTGCTACATACGTATATACATATATTGTAATATATATATATATATATTTATTTATTTATGAATCTATTGATCATTTTCTTCCACCCATCTATTGAAGGTGGTTTGTCTGCTTAACTTTCGGTTCCAGCAGCAGCCGCCCCGATTGGTGCCGTGACAAAAACGGCCCGGTTTTGGTTCCAATGTCGCTGCTGGGGCCCCAACGGTCAAGGACCGTGGCAAAGTCTTCAGCAACTGAGGTCATTTCTGCGTCTCACCATGTCCCCCAGAAGTTTGGATGTAGCCCCTACAATGGGATATACCCTCTGGTAGACTATGATATGGAAAATCAATGAACATCACCATTGTTCTAAATCATCTATAAATGGTTAATTTTCCGTAATTACAATGTGGTGCCCCAGTTCGTTAGCTAAGTTGGTGCCAATAACTTCAATTTTACTATGGTTTATGGTAGATATATCGAACTAGTTAATGTAGTTTATAAACCAATTTATAACGTTTGGGGGCCCCACATTGTATAATCATGACATGGATGGTTGCGAAATCCTGCACCAGTTGATAGATGGGAAAAATCCCATTATTTATAGGGTTTCAACCATCCTTGTGGTGGTGCAGGATTTCTTCCATCCACAGTAGCACCAAGTAGGGGTTTGTATCCTATCGAACAGTCGAACAGTAGACATGGCTAGTTCACCCTGACATGGCTAGTTCACCGTGCACCCTCCATGATCAAGGGCTGCAATACCCATTTGCTGGATCCATATGTGCGCAAATCTTCTGTCTTTAAAGGGTGTACTTAAAACGAACAGAGAAATCAACATTCAAGTACCCTCTGGTGAACTAACATAGCAATTGAAAATGGCCATAGAAATAGTGGATTTTCCCATTAAAAATGGTGGATCTTTCCATTGCTATGTTAGTTCACCAGAGGGTACTACCTTTGATTTTGAACAGGGTCCGGTTTACAGGGAAAATGTCACCAGCTCCATGATTGACTGGTCCTTGTGTTTATGACCAACATCATCACATGGGGATCAGCCAACAGCAGATATGAGTCGCAATCCAACCAACAAAGGTGAGGTTATTTATACGTATATGTATATATATATATATATATTACATATAAGGGTGGATATGTCAATGTATATCAAGCAAACCATCAACCATCTATATTTGGTGGCTCATCCCACTTAGTAAGTGGGTTATAACCCTGGTTCTTTTGTGGGATAAGTAGGGTTAGTTCACTCAAAAAATTGGGGGTGAACCAATCCACTGAGTGGTTTGAGCCACCACTTAACATGATTCATAGTAATAAGGACATACATATACATATATATATATATATACATGTAAGGGTTGATATGTCAACATATATCAAGCAATAATCAACCATCTATACTGGTTGGTGGTTTCAAATATTTTTTATTGTCCATTTCATATATGGGATAATCCTTCCCATTGACTTTCATATTTTTGAAGATGGTTATTGCACCACCAACCAGATAAACATGATTATATATACCATTTATAAGCATAGGGCCATAGGGATTATATCCCAACCTATGGGTGTAACCATTTTTCCAGATTTTTGTTTCATCTGTTTCATTCAATGGATTGGTTTAAGGGAAAATTTTAACCGGAAACCATAAATTTTCCCATTAAATATGGGGCTTTCCGGTTCCAATTTTTCCCTTAATCCAATCCATTGATTCATCTGGTTCTCACCCACTCTTCAACCGATCCCTGGGCCTAGGCCCACCCCGGAGGGCTTCAAGACGGAGGCGGGCGAATGGACGGAGGAGGCCAAGGAGCGATTCTTTGGCGCCAAGAACGAGGAGGCGGTGATTTCACCGGTCGCCGCATCCCAGGGAAACCATGGGAAAACCATGGGAAAATGGTGATTTAACCATGGAAAAATGGATTTTTGGCTGGGATTGATAGCTGATTTTTGACATATCATGAAATATATGGAAGATTCATGAGAATTATGGGATGATTATGAGAATCCTTCGTGAAATGCTGGTTGATTCATGATTTTTTAGGGGATTTTACTATCCATCACCAACAATGAAGCAGGGATCCCACTTCTTGCAGTTAAATGTTCAAAGGCGGAACCCCGCGGGATTTGGTTGAACTAACTTGCTGAATTCTAGGTTTCATAGAGTATATATCATTATATAACTGATTGGTAGTTTGGAACATGTTTTATTTTTCCATTCAGTTGGGAATTTCATCATCCCAACTGACGATTCGTCATATTTTTCAGAGGGGTAGGGTTCAACCACCAACCAGTTACAATCCACTTCCGATGAACTCACCACGGAAATCCTTCCGGTTTCGGGCATCGTGGCTGAAGAGGCCATGAAGAAGTGGGCCGATGGACAGTGGCTCGGTGAGTCCGTGGAGAGAAACCATGGTTTACCCTATGGCAGTTTGACAGTTTGCTATGGAAAACCACCATGTTTTAGTGTAAATCAACATAAATCAATGGGAATTCCCTCATGTATCAATGATTATAATTATGTTTGTTGGTTTATACCCTCTGGTAAACTAACATAACTATGGAAAATCACCATTTTCAATGGGTAAATCAACTATTTCTATGGGCATTTTTTGATAGCTATGTTAAATTACCAGAGGGTATATACATTAACCAAATCATAGATAGAAAAGTTGGAAATAGTGAAATAGGAAGGAACTCATCGATATCATCCGGGAAACACTTACTTTTTTATCTTTTGTGGGGATTGCTGTACAGAATAGCGTATAACAAAAGAAGGAAATTGGAATTGCATGGACCACATCTGGTCGTGAATTCTGGATTTGCTGATGACTTCTTCTTCTCTCAATGGGAAATTCACTACTTGCGGAATCTATTGGGACTATATGTTTTTTCAACTATTTTTGGGATTCTGTAAACAACTCCAAGCAATCATTGGATCTGAATTGTTTGTTTAGCATGTTTGGGCAAAAACAAAACGCTGGTTCCACATCTCACATTCTGCACTTTGGTGATTCTCACTATGAGAAGGGCATTCGGGTATTATACATATATTTACATATACATATGAACTTCCCAATATAATATATGATTATCTCAATATAATATAGGTACAATATCTATAATATCTATAAATATAAATATCTAATATAAGTTCAACAGAAGGCTAAGGATTGGAGTTATGGATCTAACTCGTTAGGGAGTTACTCTCCAGGAAACTAACATAGCTATTGACGGAAAATGAAGCATTTATAGATGATGTTCCCATTAAAACCTCCATTTACCAGCTAGAAACCTCCATTTATAAGGGATTTACATTGGATATAAATATTATTTTCTATCTATCATATGGGATAATATTTATATGGGATAACCATTTATAGATGATTTAACTATTGAACATTGTGATTTTCCATATCTTAGTCTTCCAGAGGGTATATCCCATTTATAGATATGTATAAATGAAACATTTGTATATCTATGGGATTTACTGGGATATACGGGATAAATATTTATAGATATGTATAGATATGTTTTTAATATTATCCCAATCTTATTTTTATATAAACAAAGCTATTTTCTGATATTATCCCAAACCTATATTTATAGATCTAGAATATGTTTATATTATATCCCATATTATCCCATAAAAATCCCATTTATAGATATTTATGAGTTATACATATATTATATTGGGATATTCATATGTATATATAGTATGTATATCCCATATTATCATTAGAAATAATGTATAAGTATCCATATTTGTAAATTAACTATATCAAAATATCATCAACGAACCATATTTTATCCGATATTGTAGATAATTATCATACTACAAAATTATCATATTATCCATAATTGTAAAGATTCTCATATTCATAGATATCAACCTAATCACATTTATAATATATAATATGTATATTCCATATAAATCTCTTATAAATGGAGGTTTTAATGGGAAAAACATCTATAAATGGGCAATTTTCCATATGATATCCCATATTATCCCATTAAAAAAACATATAGATATTTATGAATTATCCCTTTTTATATATATATAGTATGTATATCCCATGTGATCATCATGAAGCATCTGTATCAACAACTCCCATCGTTCAACAAATCAATGGGAATTCCAGGATCCTAAATTGGAGGTACGTAAACGTACCATATTTCTGGCCATATGAATTGTGGGGGTATTCCCTGAAATTTAGGCCTAAAAAATAGGCCAAAAATATATGGAATCGGTACCTCCAATTTTTCTCGGTTCCGCTTCGTCATGGCCATTGAACAAAGGAGGGCAGCCTACAAAGATGAATCCTCAGAGAAGGGCAAGGAGCCGATTTTTTGTCGGCCTCAGCTGGGCTGAGTTAAAACCATAGGTTTTCACCATGGGAAAACCATAGGAAAATGGTGAAAACCATGGGAAAAACCATAGGACAATTGAGAAAATCATATTAAAATTCTGTATAAGTTGGTTTAGAAGTTCAATAGCTATGGTTTATAGATGATATATCTTTAGTTAATGGGATTATATTGATAATATTGAAATACGATGAAGACATATATTTTCGGTATATTGATACTGTGGATTATAAATAGAAAATTCCCTATGGATCCAAATACCTTGATATTTCCATGAAAGATCATATTGATATTTCCATGATATCCTTTTCCATTGAATCCTCATGATTCATTTCACTATGTTTGCTCTTGCTTGTCCCATTTCTTTTACAAATCCACCAATTTCCTGTCTGTTCGGCTGGTGCCCCTTCTCCCCAGCGCCGGTGAACTCCTTCGAAGATGTTCGGTCCCCCAAAGCCAGCCCCAAAACCACCATTTCAGGTGCTTGAAGCTGTATCTGGTTGGTGGTTTGGAACATGTTTTATTTTTCCAGACTAGTGGGAATAATAATCCCAACGGACTTTCATATTTTTCAGAGGGGTTGAAACCACCTGGTTAGTATGGTTTTTATGATTGAAACAAAGGATTGAAACTAGCAGGGTACAACTGTCAAAACCAAATATAACTGATCAAATCCCAGATTTTATAACTCAACAACGAACTTAAGGTGGTGCCCCCGTTCATTAAGTTGGCGACAATAACTCAAGTACTTTGTGGTTTTATGGTATATCTATAGCAGATATTAAGTTGGTGCCAATATCGCCAATAAATATGTATTATATATAGGGGATAAGGATAGTTATTCCATCTCCATTAAGTATAGTTATTCTCAATATATCCATTTATGATTTCCATTAAATATCAGTTATCTATACTTAATGTTGGTTAGATATGGTTTATAAGTGGCTGAATCCTATGATTTATGGTAGATATACCATCTGGTTATTTAACATAGCCATGGAAAGATCCACCATTTTTTAAGTTCGGTAAACCATCTATTTCTATGGGCCATCAACAAACCATGGCTATGTTAAATAACCAGAGGGTAACTATACTTCTCCTGGGGGTTTCGGTAAGATACACCACCCATCACCTGGCCATCACCTGGGCCTCTGATCAGCAGCTGTCAGGAGCTGAAAGCGAAATACGCCACGGAGGAAGATCTGGAAAAATCCATCAAGGAGTGACCCGATTTTTTCTGCTGGGATGGTGTTGTTTTCCTTTTTTTATCCACCCATTTTTCATGGGAAAATCATGGGAAAATGGTGGTTTATATGAAAAGATCCACCCATTTTGAAAAAAACACATACTGGTAATAGTATATAATAATGGTTAATAATGGATGATTTCATGGATAATAATAATGGATATTACATAATATAATATAATCTGGTTGGTGGTTTGGAACATGGCTTTTATGACTTTCCAGACTATTGGGAATGTCATCATCCCAACTGACCTTCATATTTTTCAGAGGGGTAGGTATACCACCAACCAGAAATGATTGATGTTTGTTAGTGTTTGTTCCAAGGAAGGAAAATTGGGTGAATGATCAATAATATCTATATTTAATAATATCAATATCTATTTATAGTAATATCAATATCTATATATTTCTACATTTATTGTGTAATTAGATATCACATGATGTGTCGATATTTTCCTTGCTTCGATTGTGATACCCTCCCCCACATTCAGATTGACCCTGGAAACTTCGCAAATTTCTTCATGGAAAGTCATCGTCCAAGCGTCTATTCGGCGTCTATGTTCGGGGAATGATGGGGGATGCTAACCTCTGGTTACTGAACATATGGAAAACGTGGGACTCTTGGGGGGCGAAATTTAAGATATTGCCCAAATGTCACAACATGTTACAACATGTTACAACAAGCGGCAACACTCCCACAGAGACAGGGTGACATGCCATGAATTGTTGTCTTATATCATATATATATACATGATTATATCACCTATATCTATATCTAATAATGTCAATATCTATTTCTATATCAATATCTATATATTTCTATATCTATTTATATGTGTATCTGTATCAATACCTGTGTCTATATAATTCTATATGCATATATTATTTGTGAAAGAGTGAAAAAATCAACAAAAGTTCAGGCTTTGCGGCTTAGTTTCATCAGTTTTGGAGAATTGTATTACATAATTACATATATTAAACTATAGTGTATGATCTATTCCATGGATAGTTCCAGTTTTGTTTACCTTCTGGAAATTTAACATAGCTATAGAAAATCACCATTTTTAATAGGTAAACCATCTATAAATGGGCCATGTTCCATAGCGAACTGTTAGTTTACCAGAGGGTATGGGTTGTTGCAGGAGATGTACCAGAAAAAGTGGGATGCCTTGCTGGGCAAAGCCGCCAAGTGCCCACGCTGCTTCTTCGACATCGAGCTGGACGGTGAGAAGGTGCTTGGAGGGCCCCCCAGATGGGGAGTTACCAACAAGAAAATTGCGATTTATGGGGAATTTATGGGGATTTCAGGGAAATTATAGGGGATTTATAGAGATTTTGTGGGATTTCAGGGAATTTGACAGGGATTTAGTCGACTTTTAAGGGGATTTAATGGAATTTATAGGGTATCTAATGAGATTTAATGGCATTTCATGTTAAACTTTTAGGTGATTTATCGGTGATTTATGATGTCGGCTAAGTTGGTTTGTGACTACTATAGCTATGATTTACGGTGGATATATCGAAGTAGTGTTGGATGGCTTTGGAATCCGACAAACTGCAGGATGGGGCCCCCAGTCGATAGCGTTCAGTTGCCTTAGAAGTGGTTTCACAATGGTTTATAGTAGCTATAACTATAGTTACCCTCTGGTAAACGTTTACGTAACTATGGAAGATCACCAGTTTTAATGGGTAAATCCACTATAAATGGCCATTTTCAATAGTTATGTTAGTTTACCAGTGGGTAATGGGGGTTTTGTTATGGTATATAAACCAACAAACATAACTGGTGGGCCCCATCCTGTGGCTTTGTCTGAAAATCATGGGAAAAACCCAAAAAGCCTCAATCCTGGTTGCTCATCATGTACTCATTGAAGCCATTAAAAGAAGTTGCTATCCTTCATGCTATCAGACACACATCCACATGCAAAACCTTGGTGGATTTCATTGGAAACGTTGGGGCAAGAGTTGGTCAAGATGATCCTGATTCATGGAGAGGATACAAATACACTACGACACCCTTTGGTAAACTGACATAGCTATGAAACATCACAATTGTTAATAGGTAAATCGACTTCAAATGGCCATTTCAATAGCTGTGTTAAATTACGAGAGGGTAAGTGATTTTCTAGTGATTCGTGGTTCAAACAGATAATTTGAGAATGTCGGAAGTAAATCACCAGCAATCACTAGTTGTGTTGGGACACTTGAACTGTCCGATATTGTGACCTTGGGTTTGCTGTGACTATTGCAGGAGGCTTCTAACTAGAGGGTCACGTTTTTCCCCCTAGTTGAAAGCTGATAAAGTTGACTTACTGTATAACCCCTATTGACTAGTTCGATATCTCGACCATAGATCCTAGTTAGCCTACTTATAAACCAGCTTAGCTAACGAACTGGAGCACCACATTGTGGATATTGATAGATTGTAGTCGGCTTTGGACGCCCCCCAAAAATATTATGTGAAGTAAATCAGTAGTAAGAATAGCAGGAACCACCTTGAACCTAGGCAAACTGTGCCTTTTCTCCATTCCTCCCAGTGCCATGAAATTCCCATGGAAATCCCATCGTAAAATCCGGAAATAAAAACATGAAAAATCCGTTAGATCCCTATATCAATGGATTGGTTTATGGGAAATTCTACAGGAAACCATGGTTTTTACCATTAAGATCATGGGGGTTTCCTGTAAATCGACATCTTTTTCCCTAGAAAAATCCGTATAAATCCATGTGTTTCCCCTATAAATCCCATATTTTTCCCTGGTAAATCTCATGAATTTCACATCCGCCAGACCGGCCGCGTGATCATGATGATCCGCGGCGACGTGGTGCCCAAGACGGCCGAGAACTTCCGGGCGCTCTGCACGGGAGATAAGGGCTTCGGGTACAAGGCGCCTGCTGGCGCCGACCGCAACGCCGCCGTCAGCAGCGTCCAAAGGTCATTCCAATGGGAAAATATGGGATGTAATAATGGGTTATTACCGGTAATGGGTTATAATGGGTTATTAATATGGGAAAATATGTGTATATATATATATATGTATATTACTCTTTGGGATATATTACTCATATGGGATGTATATATACCCAGATGCTCCATGTATGGTATATTTACCTACAAAACTGGGTGATTTATATGTATGTATGTATATATATAGATATATTTATGTACTAGGTCAAACTTAGATGGGTACAAACTAATCCCACATAGTCTTTTGGTATCAATGGGAATATCCACCAACCAGCAAAGAATTTAATTGTTTGCAGGGTATCTAAGATTGGCAATGTGTATATATATATATATA
>Ga0126342_10004035_pt1 | contig 24736 bp, 19 predicted proteins | sample Cyp1metagenome_FD_92528 | JGI IMG/M metagenome (GOLD analysis project Ga0126342, IMG submission 92528) | Coral microbial communities from Lord Howe Island, Old Settlement Bay, Australia - Cyphastrea 1 metagenome | ecosystem: Host-associated > Invertebrates > Cnidaria > Coral ...
TGATATATATATATATTTGATATATATATATATATATATGATATATATATATATATGATATATATATATATATCATATATATATCATATATATATAGGATATATATAGGATATATATATATTATATAGGATATATATATATATATATATATAGGATATATATATAGAATATATATATATATATATTATATAGGATATATATATATATATTCTATATATTATATATATATATATATATTATGTATATATATATATTATAATATGGATCTATATATAGTAAACCAATAAACATAATTTGCCGAACAATTGGTTCGATGATAGTTCACGTATATTTACTTCATACCTGTATTTCCAGGTGTCCAACCTTTTCGGCATCGATCCTTTGCGGGCTAAAAAAGAATCAGACTTTCCCGGAATGTGATTCACAAGCGGCAACTGCCATCATACAATACTGGATTATAATGAAATAAAAAAATACTGGCATGTGACTTGCATATGGCTTTGAAAAAGGGAGTTTGCATCAGCTGTTCAAGAACCACAAGTGTTCAGTTTTTCGGAAGATATTGATGGATAACAGCTTTGCACTCTTTCATTCAAAGTCGTTAAGGATTTGAACAAAGCTGCAGGAACAAAGAGTCAGAACATATTGCAGTCAAGTTCAAATATCTAGCTGGACATGCCAGGAACAAAAACGGACACAACCTGTATAAAAAAATACGTTGCTTCAAGCGATCTACTATGACATATTGTTTTGACATTCTGACTGGCATCCATTCTGACATTCTTTCTAAGATTCTTTCTGGCATTCTCTCTGACACATATTCTGACATTCTGTCTGGCATTCTATCTGAAATATGCTCTGACATTCTATCTGGCATCTATTCTGACATTCTATCTGACATATGTTCAGACTTTCTATCTGGCGTTTTCTCTGGCATTCTACATGTCTACATGTATCTGACATTCTCTCTGGCATGTGTTCAGGTCCAGGCGCCCTCCACAGCATCCAGAGCTGGCGATATGGTGTTCGGGTCCCGGGCCCTCCACAGGAGCTGGCAGGTGAGGAGAAGGCGGAGGAGGATGAGGAAGGAGTTGCACCTTTGTTGAAATCTAGAGACCATCACCTGGATCACCTGGCAGCTGGGGAATAGGATACCAAAAACAACAACAACCTCATGCTTTACGTACATGTTCCCATAGATATTCACGTGTTTCATATAAATGTTCCCCATCCGCTGGTTCTTTCTGGCCAGAAATTGAGAACCAACATCCCCCAAGCCCTGGCCGGCCCTGGCCGCTCCTTCTCTGAGAGCATGAAGATCTTAAAGGCTCGAAGCAATGGGCCAAACACTGGCACGACGATGGCATGGTGAGGGATGCTGCGGCGACATGTTGATGTAAATGACGATTGCAAATGAATTGGGCACTTGGAAACAGAAATGGTGTTTATACAAACAGAATTTTCAGAATCTTTGAATTGGAACCACTTGATGGAAGTGAATGATTCTGGATACAAACTGTGCTGTTTACGTGAGCTGACATACAAATGGATGGTGATAGAATATGTATGATACAGGGATCCTGAGATCCTGAAAAAGACTCGATAATAGTTGAATTATGTTGAATTAATGAAACAGTGATTCTGAGAGGAAATGTTTCAGACTTCACTACATCTTTGCAGGCCAACTGCAGAGTTTCCCCCATGATTTGATGAGACACCACAGCGACCAGCAAGGTATCCGGTATCCGGAAAATAACAAACACGTTCCTTGCCATTTAACGTGACCTTTTCATGCCCCAGCTTGAGGTCACTCGACCCTTCAAATGGTCACTGAACAACCCCAAAATCTGACAAAAGGGTTGATTCGAACTGCCAGCTTCATTCTCTCTATGTCTAGTTTGTCAAATTGTTTCAGGAAAAAAGAATACAGCAAATCCCCAGCGTTTGATCGTTGTTGCAAATTATTCATGGTGAATCTTAGATACCGTTGATAGCAAAAGATTGAAGTACAGTATCAAACCAATGTATAAAGAGCTATGTAAGGGCTATTTTTTAGGGAATATCCCCACAACATATGGCCAACAAAATGGTACCTCCATTTTAGGATCCTGAAAATTCAACCAGCACCGTGGTCTTTCCGCCTTCTAAGTGCCACTCCGTGAGCTCATCTGGAACCACCACCACCAGTGCCACCGCAACGCTGCAACGTGCAGTCACTGCGGCGCCGCTGCCAGTGGCTTCAAAGGTAGGTGACCTCAAGGTTTCCGGTGCTTTCGCCAGGGTTCTATAGCCCAAAAAACGGGATAAACATCGGTTTATATGATGTATATCTGTGTATATATATATACATACATATATGTACAATATGTACAAACGTATACATGTGTATATGTATATATGATTATGTATGTATCTATGTATGTATGTATGTATGTATGTGTGTATGTATGTGTGTGTATGTATGTATGTATGTATGTATGTATGTATGTATGTATGTATGTATGTATGTATGTATGTATGTATGTATGTGTGTGTGTCTGTATGTATGTATGTATGTATGTAATGCAATGTAATGTAATGTAATGTAATGTAATGTAACGTAACGTAATGTAATGTAGTGTAATGTATTGTAATGTAATGTAACGTTACGTTACGTTACGTTACGTAGGTATGTATGTAGGTATGTATGTATGCATGTATGTATGTATGTATATGTACATTTATATATATACACACATATTATGTATATGTATAAACACCTGTGTATATATATACATACACATGTATATGTGCATATGTGTCTATGTGTATAAGTGTATGTGTATATATATATACATATACATATGTATCATGGTATATCTACCCTGATCTACCCTGGCATTATTTTGCGTTGATTTGTTTCTCTTTATTTGAGTCCTACTTAAACGTTCGGGTATTGTTTGATCATATTTGATCCAGCGACCACTTTCCACCAGAATTCAACTGAGTTCCCAACTGCTCCAAGTCTGGGTCCTCGACCTCACGAAAAATCAGGGCAGCTGATCTCTGGGGAACCATCCCTGTTTTGCCACATAGATGGCATGATCCACTAGTAGATCTAACTAGCTTGTGATTATGCATGTTTGTCTAAGCCAAAGATGATAGACCTGTGTTGCCAACCACCAAGAATCAAACCAACCTACTAGTTTCTGCGACTGCAGCCACCTCTACAAAGAGTTGCCAAGTACTTCATCTTCTGAACCAGCCACCTATCAGACCTATCCGACAGAGGTTTCCTAAGTCTGGGGGGTACACCCAAATTATCCAGTTGTCATTCGAAGCCATGGGCCCTTAAGGGCCCTTAGGGCAGCCCATATCCCGGTGCATAGCTTGACATGCCGTTGGTCGCTTAGAACCTTTCGCATTAGTCTGTTTGCCAATCCCCATGCAGGTAAAGAATACTAAAGGAATCCATGTTAGGCAAGTTTCTATATATACCATCTGGTTATTTAATATAGCCATGGAAAATGGCCAATTTATCGATGGTTTACCTATAAAAAATGGTGTTTTTTTTTCCATGGCTATGTTAAATAACCAGAGGGTATATATATATACGTATAAGTCTCCCATCTGAAAATCCCCATTTGTGCAGCTTAAAAACATCTGCTGTTTGATCCATGTGCCACGGCCACATCCAGGCGTACCCCCCAGGCCCAGCGACCTCAGCAGGCGGAGCCGTGGCAGTCACCTCGCCAGAACTCGACACCTGCGATGGTCGCAGTGCGCGGATTCTTGGGCCATGGTTAGTTCACTGATTACAAAGTGGGGCCCCCAAGATAGCTAAGTTGGTTTATAACTCCAATAACTAGGACTTATGGTAGATATATCTATAGTTAGTGGGATTACAAACCAACTTATAACTGGGGGGGCACCACCTTGTAGAGTTCTGGTGAACTAACCATGATGGTTTTTCAACACCATGGAGGTATCTAATCAGTGAACTATCAATTTGTTAGATACCTCCCTTTTTTAAGTCACAGTTCGATGTGGACTTTCAACAGGGGAACTGGTTCACCAATTCGCCCAATGGCCCGAGACGACACCGCGAGTTGGGTTGCTTTGCTGATGTGGTTGTGTCAAAGCATCATATTAATTGCCATGGATTGAGTTGCACATAGTTGCACCGAATATCTGGGAATACACCATATATGTGTATGTATATATATTATATATATGTAAAAGATTACAATATTGTACAATATTGTACAATATTGTACAATGGTACATTGTAAATCTGAAGGATTCGAACTAAATCTATATATCAGAAATTATTAGAATCCATTACACCGATGGGCCGATGGGAATCAGGTCATCAGCTTGGCAAGGCGTACAAAGTTGCAATGAACAAAAAAATTGGAAAAGTCATGATTGCCGAGGGAATTGATCCAATTTACGCCCTGGATTGGAATCTCCAAAAAAGTCTGATCCACCTAGATCATCCTAGACCCCTCAAAACATTCTATTGGGTGTTGGTTCGTTTCCCGCAGCTCCTGACATGATGTTTTCCTTGAATATGCCTGAAATAGGCCCCCAACGACCAACAAATCTGCACCCTCCGGCAACCAAAATGGCAATGGGAAATCCGATTTTTCAATGAGGATTTAAATGGACATTTCAATGGAAGGTAGATATACCATGATACATATGTATCTATATAAACCATGTGTGTATATATATATAATTTATATGTATCATGGTATCTCATCTATAAATTGGGGCCAATTCTCAGGGCAAATTTGCTGGTCAAGCGCCTTGATTCAACTCAACTGATCACCCCAGTGACAGTTGGCTTAACATCCAATCATTGCTGGCTATGCTCATGATACAGATGGTGATACTCCATCTCAGGTTTCAACTCCACTCAAATTGTCTCAACCCAACAAAAACACACATTCACATTCGAAGCCCGAAAAATATGATTCTTCAGTTTTCGAAGTTTTCTACTCAAGTTGAAGATGTGACACTGTTCCATTCATCTCACCCCTTTTTTGCAGCCTTTCCCCAGTGGGGCTCCTGGTGATGGATCCGTGCGGCCACGGCCAAGTTGGCCACGAAGGAGCAGAAACCATCCAGAGCCATGGCCTTGGTGAATGGATTCAAGTATAGACACACTTCACATGTGTATATTATAATGAGATTAAGGTTATATCAGTTATACCTATATAAGAGTGTATAATATATCATATATTTATTTACTATAATATATATATATTGATGAATTTTACTGAATGAAACACTGGAAATATGTAGAAGATTCGATATGTATACTATATATTATATATATACTATAATACTATAATAGATGTATGTTGTATATGAAATCCATTTTATGTGTACATTATATATATATATAATCCATAAATTTACAATTAGGTACGTGTGGGGGGCAAAGGTATAGAAATGAATATGAGATCATATGAGGTATAGGGTGACCCAACTTGAGAAGTTGAACCATCAACAAGAATCATGGGGCTAACATCACCCAACAATCATGGGATTCAATGGGATTTGAAGGGGAAATCATGTTTTTTTTTGATGGTTCACAATGGCTAATCATCGTGGATAGTGATGACAGTAACATGGGGGTCTCTTCGGGGATCCCCAGCGTCAGCATGGGTTTAGTACTAAATTGTTCGAATGACTTGGATGATTTTGGGGTACCTCCATGACTTAGGAAACCTCCAATATAACGGCTGCAAGCCCAGCATATGTTTGTATTTGGCTATGGATCAAGATTAGAATAAGCAGACATGAATGGTTTACGTCACATTGTATAAACACATTACTGCCAAATCGAGGGTTCCTTGTTGCCCCATTTTTGAGCCAAAGCCAGTTCATCATGATGTGAGTGACGGTTCCTGTGGAAATCTCTTCAGACAGGATACGATATCACAATTTCTTCTACATGTTCCATTCTCACTTCAATTAACCCCAACTTTTTTGCGAAACGTCACCGCCAACTATATTTTTAAAAAAAACTAACCAAGCTTGCACCAACATGGTTTTGATCGTGGCCATTTAGGCCCAACTGGCCCAACTCCAAAAGAGAACATCAGCAAACTCCATCAGTGTTGCGCCCAGAATCTTCAAATACGAGTGGGATATTTATAAGCTGGCTAAAGAGTTAAATCACCAATTCAGATCCCCCCTTGTGGTTATCATTTGTCTATCATGATTGATACAGATTCATACTTATCCCATGACCATGTATAATTCTAGATATCCATGATTATTTCTCCATATCCCCATCCAATTTCACGGACGTCCATGGTAAATATGAACATCCTGCTGTGATCTACTGTCATTATTCCATTATATCTCTGTTATCAATGTTTAAATGTCATATGATATCAACATGTTACCCGGAATTTACCTAGAAATACTGGGAATCAGAAGAAATCAACATTGACCAATTTTATATCCTATAATTATCAGCATTGTACTGGCTTAATGAGCCACCCTGTCCAGGGGTCCCAGGGTTCCCAAGGGGTCCCAAGGGTCCCGACCCAGTCGTACACTGTGGACTCGTCCTCCTGTCGTAGGCGCTCCAGACTCATCGGCTCTCCGGGCTCGGCAGTGCCCTCCTCCCAGGGAGGCTGCCAGTTCGACCTGGGTCAAATCGATCATTGAAAGCAAAGTAAGGTGATGTTTTAAAGATATGTGTCATAGTAATCCTCAAAGACATAATGATAATATATATATATATACACATATATACATAATATATATAATGATATATTATATATTATAATATATCATATCTAATAATACATATATATATATATACATATATATTATAAAATATATACGTATATGTTATTGTTATGTTATGTATTGATGATAAGTATATAATGATTCAGCTTTTCGAAGATAAACATATAGGAACAAACATGAACTCAAACATTCATGCAAACTTTGCAGCTCTACAGGAAATGATGCCATTTGAGACCAAATCAACAGAAGTCTCAGCATCCAACAGCAAGCTATCGCAATAAGCATCGAGTGCTATCAACTTTGCCCAAATCTCTTCCTGGCACGTGAATCTTTCTGGATCCATGGTGCCAGATGTTTGTTTGGCTGCACGTTCAAGACACTCAAATTTCCATGGTGCTTGAAAAAAACACTAGTGATCCCTGAAAGATAGAGAAATAATTGAATCACTGCAGCAAGTTCGTTCTCCACTTTTTGGTTTCCTTGAAATTCCGTAAATTCGTCCCATTTCTTGAACCGTTGCCAGCTCCAGATCCCAAGACAGGTAGCACCTCTCGCAAGAGCTGCATGACCTGGTTCATAAAGACTCCAAGCAACATTGGAAAGTTCAAACTCATTGGCAGATGCTAATATCCTCAGGGTAGCCATGTTTTGGAACTCAACCTTCATCCTTAAACATTAAAAAAACAACAGTCACACAGTGAATCCATCCTAGCTTGGGGTTGGTGGACCTGCATCCATGGATTGAAAAGAATCCACATCTTGTCTGCACACCAAACAAACACTACATGGCGTCCTCACCAAGATGAAATCCACATGTTTGTTGCTCCAATTTGAACATGTGGATAAAATCTCGCAAATTTCAATAAAATTCCATAAAAATCCAATATCCGTCCATTTCCGCTGCTGAATCCTCCATGTTTTCCCGTGTTTAAACCAGCACCAAACAGCTTGACGACCCACGACCCATCATCGTCAAGGTGCAGCCAAAATGAGGCCTGCCGCCTCGCTGTGAGACTTGGTGGCAACCTGCCCCACAGCAAAGCTGCCGCAACTTACGATTTTTACATATTTTTACGATGATTCACCAACTGAAGAATTGGATGTGAACCCAACAGTTAAATGGGTTCCAATATGTTCCAATCATGGCAGCCAGTACTGAACAATTAATGAACAACTGTGTATCAATCCCAGAAAGGACTGGGTTTTCAGGCAAACGTCTCGCTCTTTGCTTTTAATCAAATATGGTCATGTTCCATGGTGTGTGACATTTACTTCAAAAACTGAATCAGAAAAAACAGCTCCGCATCAATCTTTGTGGTCTTGTCATATTATATACAGGACACACTAGTAAACACCAACAGTATGTAAATGTCCCATTGGATGTTGTAATTTCTATGCGGGATTTAGTGACTTACCCCCATCTTAGCCCGCTTGAAAACTGCCTGGAAACCCAGCCAAGTCCCAAAATTCATGACACAATGATACCAGTTGCAATATGAGCTGGCACCTACATGCATCTACAACTTATAAATCTTGATGAACTCAGTGAATATGTATGAAGGGTTCAAGTCAAGGTACTGGTGCAATATTGTTGAGGTCCTCGTTTCCACTAAAGCAGTGGCTTTAGTATAATTTGAGTATATCTCAATATACATATATATATATAGATATATAGATATCATACTAATATCTGATGCGTTGTTGGTGACAGGAAATTCAGGGGCAAAATATTGAGTCAAATCCAAGCTGCAGCGTACCTGAAGGATGCCAAGGTGAAGGAATTTGATGCTTGAGGGGAGGCACGTCGGCTTCAACCTCTGGCCCCACACTGGGACGGGTGGAATATCTCTGTGATGGGGCTGACAGAAACTATACTGCAAATTCGAAAAGTTGTGCATAAGCAAAGAATCCATGAGTTTGGGGGTGTAAACTCAAAACATCTCAAAAAAATGCATCCAGTTGAATCCAATTGCATGAAAATTAGGAGGAAAGGCGTTGATGATCACATTTATAATCGAAAACATCTCCAAACTTTTTTTGGGTGGTTATCTTGGAGAGTCATTCCATGTCACAGACTGCAGTCTGGCATTGAGGCTCTACTGACCGGAAGACGTGTTTGGCATGGCCAGAAAATCCTGAGGTGTCAGGATCTGACATGCCACCCGCAACTGGCGCCGAAGACACCTTGGCGCAACTGTCCATGCTTGTCCAAGATAAGGGGATACCCCCAAAGAGGCACATATATCGACAATGGAACTGCGGGGCTCCAAATTTGATCGCCTTTATGCACTATCCAAATCTAGCCATGTATTGATGACTTGCCTCGTTGAGGGCTACTGCAATGAGTCAATTTCGATGATCTTAACTGGGGATGGCTGACAGGCATCCCTGCATCTGAGTTCACTTCATGGAGTGGCCTCAAGTGGATTTGTCTGTATTAGCAGTATAAGTTATATATCCTTATATGCCTGGTTGGTGGTATACCTACCCCTCTGAAACATATGAAAGTCAGTTGGGATGATTATTCCCAATAGATAGGAAAATCAAAGTCATGTTCCATACCACCAACCAGATGCTTATTGATCTTATGTCAATGTGGGATCACTATGAATGTGCTACCTCTCAATGTGATATACCCTCCTGCAACCAGCAGAGTATGTTGCTTCCTTGGCTCCCAGCAGACTCGTTTTGAGTCACCTTGTCTTCTGCACACTGGTGCTTTGGCGCCTGGGAAATCACCTATTTGGAGGTTTCTAGCTGCGAACATCTTCGAACTAAATGGTGGAAAATGTCCTTGCCATGTTTGATCATTTGATTACCATAAAGTAAGCTAAGTAAGCTGTAGATCGGAAATGGAGATACCCTCTGGTAAACGTTTACATAGCTATGGAAAATCACCATTTTATAGCTGGGAAAATCCACTATTTCTATGGCCATTTTCAATAGCCATGTTAAATTACCAGAGGGTATTGCCAACCCCGTGTTGTGGATTTGATTTTTCGAAACATGGAGATCTGATTGGATGAAATTCTCGGAAAATCATGCCGAGGTGTCATCGTGTGTCATGTATCAAACTCATGCCGAGGGTTCAAAATACGTTTTTTGGGGGGGCTTCAACTATCTTGGTACATCTGGAAATGGCACTAAAGTATACTAAAGTATACTAAAGTTGTATCTATAAACTATTTGCCCATCATATCGCTTGTGGCAACGCTGAAGTTTCACCCCAGGATGTGCCGCTGTCCATGGGAATATCCCACAATATGACTCTGTGGCTGGTCTAAAATTCGTCCACCAAAACAATTCTTCGGATACAGTTAAACATAGTTAAACCATGGTGTTGCTCAATTGCCCCATGTCAAATCCCCACTTCCTCCCTCCCGGCTGGCCAGTGTGGCCGGCGTTGAACGCGTGGCGTTCTCAGAGCCCGCCATCAGAGCCCGGGACCTGGTGGGAATCTCAGGAGCGACATCCTAAGACCCTACGATTTTGAGGTACTTTTTATGGTACTAAAATGTACTAATTACATCTAATTACCATATGTTTGGGGATTAATGAAACCAGATTTTTGCTACTATATAATTACATCTGATTACCAGGTGATTACCATATATCTTTGGGCATTGTTTGGCCATAGTTTCAAGATTCTTTGAAATTGAGCCCTGAATCATAGGACTGATGAATACAGTAGGTACCTGGAACTTAGCTCCCTGAAATGGCCATCAAATCGAAGCCTTTGCAGAAATATCCAGAATTGTCTGCCTCAAGGTCTCCTCATTGTCATGTTGCTCTGGTCTGTAACCATCCTCGGCACAAGCAGGTGGATTCCAGCATGCTGTGAGTCCACCTGGGACCAAGTGGACAAGTTGACGCTTCACTCAGAATGCCAACCACCACGCCGTGGCGCCCTACAGGTCTTGTATCCCAGCTCACAAGTGGAGCTACTAGAATTATCTATAGGCATTTGGTTGGCAATCAAGCAGTTTACAGCGAGCTCCTCTCTGTGCAACTCACAATGACTCATGTGCCAAATGTGGGCATTGGTTATTTCTTAAAGACCGCCAACCAGCAAAGACATTGGCTAGTAGTAAACCCAATAATATTTGGGGATGGTCTTTTTATGGTGATGACTTGGGGATGATTTATGGCATTGGGTTTGCCAAATTACCTAGTTTTTACATGTTTTTACAATGCCCAACCATGATGCCCACACGCATCCGGGCCGAGCTTATACAGGTCAAACCAATCAGACTGCGAAGAATTACAAATCCTGAAAGAATCCCTCTGTGGCAAAAGGGTGTGTATATATATATATACACCTGTGAACTCCATTTGACCCAAAATTTGGGTCTGAATCAGAATAGTAGACTATTGAATACTATTGACGTGTCAGGCTGGAAAAAGACTCCAGACCAGAATAGCCATTCAGGCGAGATTCTGCCCCTGTTAGGATCATGTTAAGAGTTCTTCGTTTGACCCACAAATTTGGAAACCAGAACTTGAAATTCATGCATTCAATTCAGAGCATGTTCAAAATCAATTCGGGCGAATTTCGAAGACTTCATGAAAACCAATTCGGGCGAGAATACGCGGGAAATGGGCGAGAATACCTGAGGAAGTTTGAGGTGTTGAAATTTTCAGTCCACTTTTGCAAATGCTTCAGGCCAAACTCAAAGCCTTTTGATCCCTTTTGGCATTTGGTTTTCATAATTCTGTGATTTCGCTTGAGTTGTGAATATCCCCAAAGAAACAATTTTCTCGGGCGAGAATTCAGCCCTCAGGCGAGAATTTCACATTCGGTCCCAAAACCTGTCAGAACTTATTCAGGATCAAATTCTAGACTGATGATTTCCTAGGTATATATACAGCAATAGGATGTAATAGGGAAATCCATGCTTTTTGCGCCCACATTGGCCCCCAACAATTTCAATAACCGAAGACCAACTCAACCTGAGGGCCCCCACAGGGTCCAACCTGGGAATGTTAAGGAATAGCCAAAAACGTAAAAAGTCCCCCAGTTTGGATGTTTCAACAGTTCAAAGAAATGACATGTTCATGCAGTGATTTCAATATTGGGTTGCATGGTGTTCGAGATGCTGGATGTGCTTTGTATCTTTGTCCTATCAGTCTATTTAGCAAAGACAAAACATAAATCATGTTCACAACAAGAATTACCCGCCCCGCAGGCCCAAGGTGAAGTATATAGATAATTATAGATACATGTATCAACCTCAAAAACACAGCGTTCTACCTCTCGTGGACTAATTGGTAGTAACTAACCCACCCGAAGGTCAGGATGGAACCGCCAGCCAGGCACAAACTGTGTCAGCCGACTCCGATAGTTCCCGTTCAACGTGTTCAATCTATAAGTGCTTCTCCCTACCCCAGCGAATAGTGGGATGCTAATCATAACCATTGGTTCCAGGATTCAATATATCTGTTATGACTATGCCAACATATATGTGTATTACTGTATTATATGATCATAATATAGTGAGATGATGTGAGATGTATTGTGCACCGCACCAAACTTTGCCCACATCATCTAGGGCTCAGGAACTTCGCATCTTTGACGAAGTCAGCCCATGGAAGTCCTTGGAAGATCAGCAGTGAGGGGATTCAGCCATGGCACCTCGGCACTTCCTACGGCACTGAGAGACCTCGTGAGAGACCGCTGAGAGACCGCACCGGATCCAGGGCCAGGGCCTGGAAAAGGGGACCAGCCCTCCAGGGACTTCAGGAAAATGAACCTGAAGAGTCATGGCTAGGCGAATGCTTTGAAGATCAAAGATGGGCCAAATGGGTGAAATTTCAGGGAAGGTCGAATGTATGTATGTATATATATAATTTGTGTCAACAAGGCTAAAGACAAAAATTGGTGAAATGGTGAGTGTAATTATACATACTTATGTCACCAGGTGCAAGATGTGAGTCAAAAATGGTAGTCCGTTTTTGAGAATGATCATAAACAATTGAGTCAAAGAGTAGCCACCAAAACGTCAGGACAAGAGACATCAAGAAATCCTTTAGAAAATACGGAATCATGAAAGAACTTGCCATGAATCAAATTCACTCACCCGCAAGAAAGTTGGGTTTGAGAATAAAACACAAGTTTACCAAGACATACCAAGACTATGCGGTATTTGAGCAGGCTTGAGACATAGCCAACTATGAAAAGAAAGTATACAGGTATACATCAGTTCCGACACGTCCAGAGCCAACTTGCAAATTACACATCCTCAAAAAACATGCATGAACCGGCCATATAAAATATATGTTGCATTTAAATCTCGAAAAGCAGGAAAACCCCAAACACTGCACATCAACGAGGAACAGCCCTAAACTACCAGCATGGATACAAAGATCGCATTCAACAAGATGACTACAGCCCGCACCAAGTGCTGCCGCCCCCCTTGGTGCCTAGAGAATGGCAGGGTGGAAGTTGAACCTGTGGATCGGGTTCACAAAGAAACCAAACAAAAAATGCCAGGGATCATCATTCGTCTGGGGATGGGAAATAAACATTATACTGGTTGGTGGTTTCAACCATCTTGGAAAATATGAAAGTCAATGGGAAGGATGACATCCCATATATTGTGGAAAAAAAAATAACCACCAACCAAACATATATGAACGGTGTTGGAAAACTCGTGTTGCAAATCTATTTGGAACTGCCAAAAACCATTGAGCCTCCATACTCAACTTCAGCGAATGAATCATACAGCCAGCATGGCGTCTTGATCGTGAACACAATAAGTTCATTCAATTCCGGAGACCCTTTCAAGTTGGTTTCGTTTGGGTGATTTGCTTCAGTTCTCCCAAGTACATTCCTACACATTCCTATATCTACAACATTCCATTATCACTACTGCCTGCACAAAGCTATGCTGGTGACAAAGTCCATGCCAGATCTAACATTCCCATGAAGAATGCAACAAACATTGCTGAGCGTTTGGTTGCCCAATTCCAGACAGTTCTGAATATGGAGAACATTCAGGAACTGCGCAAGCTATACACATGTATGAGGTTCGGTGATTTAATCCAGGTAGAGATGTGTGTAGAATACATATGTTTAACTCCCGTGCGCCTTCATTGAGCGTCGTGCCACCACCCAGCCTGGCAGGAAACGACATGGCCAAGCAATTGCACCATAACTGACTCCGTGCACTCCGCAAGTCCATCCAAAATCTAACTTCCAGAAATCCCCGAAATCCCGGAAATCTTAAACTTATAGATTCTGAAGATTTCTGAAGATTCTATAATTTCTAGATAAAAAATAGAAAAAGATTCACGATGAAAAAAAAAGCCATTCCACCAGATCCTGGCCGCCTGGCCTCACTAATGTCTGAAGCACTGGCAATCCATCCAGCCCATCGGGGATGACCTCATTGGGAGCTTACCCTCAAAATACCCGGCCTGGTAAACATACAAAAAGCTATTGAAAATCACCATTTAATTCGTGGATTGACCCAGCTATAAAATAGTGATTTTCCATAGCTATGTAAACGTTTACCAGAGGGTAATGACAAACTACGAATTCTCCAAAATTGCTATCCCGGCTATGAAGATTATGGGGGGGTGATCATTACTGCTAGCGAAAACTCAACGCGAACAAGAATTTCTGTGCATTTCTCCCTGTCCAATACGAGGTCGATATTTGGACTCGGATTGCGGTGAGATCCAACTGGACCACTTGCGATATTTGACTTTGATAGGCCAATGCGCTGCAAAGCATATGTGCAAGAAATCGAGCTACATTTGAAATCAATGGATTTCAAATATCCTCTGGCATTAACATCGGAGGTTTCCGAAAATATGGCTACTCCAAACCATTGTGGTTTTCCCATGGATAACAAAAAAATGCATGATTTTGGGGTACCACCCATTTTAGGAACCGCCCCCAAATATGAAACTTTCGATGCTTCATCTCGCATCTTCGCCAAAGCACCACCACGAAGGCAGGCTTTGGCGAAACGAGCTCGGCCTGCGGTGCATCGCGGCGCTGGGGGTTGATTCCATGGATTGATTCCATGGGGCATAGCATGGCATTTTCATCATCGATCATACGGTATTGACGGTATTGACGGTATGTATTTAAACTTTCAACCGTGGGTTATACATGGTTATACCAAGTGGATTCGTGGATCAAATTCTGCTAAATCCATAAATCCACTGATGTTCATCATATTACCAACGAAATGACCAGAAAATGGGGGGCAACGACACCGGAATGGAATGCATATTTTTTTGCGACATGGCAAGACATCGCAACTCAGTCAACAATCTTAATCAGCAAAGTCGGCAGAATAGTCTCCCCTAAGCTTGCTGGAAAAGCCGCCGGGCCAGTGACCGGCTTTGGAAATAAAACGGCGACCTCCCCGAAAAACATCCGCAGTTCATGTGCTGTTCAAGCCCCATATCTGCATCCAACAATAATCTACCCTTAAGATTATGAGGCCATCTGGGTCTTACTGGCTCCCCATTCGGGATTTGGACCATCCCTGGCTCAATTCGTTTGTCTCAAAGTATGGCACCCACGATTTTCAATGCAGCACTGCTCCATTCTCACCAATTTCTCCATTTGTAAAAAGCACCTGCTCGGCAGCCCTCGAGAGTTTCTGCAGTACTCTCTCGAAATCTGCCACCTCGCGATCGTGGCGAAGATCTTCGTCAGGGGATGGGGTCACAAAATCCATGGGAAAAAATCATGGGTCCTAAAACAAAGAAAAGCTGTGGAACCAAGAAAAGCTGGGACTTACCCAGAAGCATCAGGAAATTGATCAGTGAATAAGGGAAGAAACATAGTACATGATGTACATGTGATATCCAAAATCCCCGATGTAGGCACGTACCGCAAGAATCACATATAATTTTCCACGATCATGTTCCTATTTTCACACATTCCCTATGCAGGGTCCGTGTTCAACCTGAAATCTACAGGAGTGACATGGTTTCATGGTTTCTTGTATTCCTGGATTAGGGATTCTGCAATAAAGTTTTCTGATGTTTGGGCTGGATCCCTAGACTAACCATGATGGGCCGTCACGTGGCGAGGTCGCGACATTTTATGCACCTTTTAAAAAATTACCCAGCAGTATGGTGGCTTATATAATATAATATGCAGATATATCCCATGTATATCCCGTGGTATCCCAAGCTGAAGAATCCCGGTGCGACGCCATGATTTCCACCACGACTTCGGCTGCCACACCCAAATCTCCACAGGCTTCTGCCGCAGCATCTTCTCATCGAAGTTCATCTCTTCGATGCCCTAAGGCGGCCCATGAATCAGGGCATATCATAGGGGATCTGCTATAATATTATATTATATATATAGATACTGTAAGGGATTATAGGAGGAATCATATATTATATATATATATATATTATATAAGGGATTATATAAGGGATTATATAAGGGATTATATAAGGGATTATATAAGGGATTATATAAGGGATTATATAAGGGATTATATAAGGGATTATATAAGGGATATCTATTGGATTCTATACATATAAGATCATATAAGGGTATTGTCATAATCACCACTATAATATCTATGGATCTACTCAACCTGCCATTCCATCATTCTGCTTGGTTGAGAACGGAATTTTAATAATGGATGACGATAATCCAGAATATTTTGGATAGTATCATTTTGTGTTGTAATCAGCCAATAGGGTTTCTGAACCGGCATTAAAAATCAATTGAGGCAACCCAACAAACATGGTTCAACAGAAAACTTAAAACAACAGTCTTAGAACTGTTTGGTGATTGGTTCACAACAGTTTTTGTTCCCTCGAAAAGCAAAAAGTCATGGTTCGAACTGAAGTGATCGGGGTTTGTCTGAAAACATGCTACCTCCATGGTCATGGTTTATCATAATTTTCCACATTGACCAATTTATGGTTAAGCCTCATTTTCAGAGCCAACTAATTAACTCATTATAATTGCTGTTATAAGTGATAAACAAAAATCCCTGAGAAATTCTCAATCATATCCCAAATGAGATTATTTTAGATTATTGTTTGAATCCTCAATGATTTACTCAAAACAGGTCTATATCTATCATATCTAATTAGCAATTAATTGAATTTTGATCCCCTATCAGCAATCATTATCCAATCTATATCTTTGAAAATTTCATACCCAATCATTGAAAGTTGATCCCCTATTGACTTATATTGATCTATATCTTACCCAATCCCCATAAAACGCCGTCGCGGCCGTGGCCTCTTCCACCCAGGGAGGCTGCCAGGAGGCCATGACCTGAGTCAATATGATTATATTCCAACTATGACTACATTATATTCCAATATGATTATGTACCACATCATGATTGACCTTTTAGGACAAATAGAATCAAATAGAGGGGCTATTTGTGTGGTATAGAATTATGTTTTTGATCAATTATTATCATCTACCTCTTGGTTATCGAATGGAGGGAATCCTCTATAAAACACCGGTGGGTGTCCCCAGACATCTATGTTCACCATCGGACCCCATCTTGATGGCACCTTAACGAAGAAACAGGTCTGGAAGGCTGAGAGGCCTGGGACCCCTGGAAAGCCAACTGGTGTGATTGATAAATCCTTCACGATGCAATAAGAAAGTACTTGGACAAATCAACTACCCGGCCTGGTAAACAAACAGTTTGCGAACTTGAAAATACCCCATAGAAATAGTTGATTTACCCATTAAAAATTGTGATTTTCCATAGCTTTTTGTTAGTTTACCAGAGGGTATCTCATGCACTAACCCGGCTCTTGCTTTCAACATGTCTTAGCCTCAAGCCAAGCAGGGGCATACCCGCGGCATACCCAATAATGATTGAATATCTGCAATCATATGTGTATATGTTATATATACTGGTTGGTGGTTGAGCCACCCCTCTGAAAAATATGAGTTCGTCAGTTGGGATGATTATTCCCAATATATCATGTTCCAAACCACCAACCAGTATATGTATATATCTGTAAACTGATGATTTATAGAATCAGTAATCATCTATGTCATAGAATCGTCATAATCGTCTATAATTAATCATCTATATTACATTATATGACTATATTATCAGACTACTGTACATCATTTCATCATCTCATCATTTCCCACAGCACCAATCCTCCCTGAGGCGCTAAAAAAAATGGACTGGGCCACCACACTCCGCCACATTGGGCATCGAGGCCTGGCTGGAAAATCCCGTTGTTTCATGTTGCTTTAGTGAGAAAATCATGGTTCAAAAGTTGGTTTATAAGTATAGCTAAGTTGGTTTATAAGTGGCTTAACAATGGTTTATGGTAGATATAACTATAGTTAGTGGGAAATTCAGGATCCATTAGGTTGAAACATGGTTCAAATTGAAGTGTCTTCACCTGAAATGAAAAAAACCGTGTGATTGCAAGACTGTGAATGACTATACCGAAACAAGACACAGGTGATACTCACTGCAAGTTGAGTGTTTGACCTCAATCACCGAAGCAGTTGCACAATAATGAAACTATCACACAGCAATTGGATGTCTGGGAAACTTTGGCCACTCCTTGCAGGTTTCAAACAACCACCCGAAGGTTGGAACCTAAGGCAGGTTCATGGATATGGGTCAAGACCCCAGTACACTGAAACATCAAAATAGCTGGGATTTATGGATGGTAATCAGGTAATCCCCCCAAGTATGGTCACACAGGTTTTGACCCATACCAGTTGCCAAGTCCCAGAACCCCCTTGGTACATTGCCTGGTCCATCCTTGGGGTCTATCGCCCCATTCTCCAGACACACCATGACACACCCAAACAACTGGTTCATCCTCATTGTTGATGCTGAGATCCATTGAATTCCCATTGTCCCCATTATAATCCCGATTTCGGTCGCCACCAAGATAGAGATTGTCTTCTGGTTGGTGGTTTCAACCCCTCTGAAAAATATTAGTCATTTGGGATGATTATTCCCAATATATGGAAAAAAAAACATGTTCCAAACCACCAACAGTCTTTTCCTTTTGCTCTCAAAGCGACTGTGCTGCAAACTGCTTTGGTCTGCGCTGAGGTTCGGTGCATTTTGTTTAGGATCTGCGGTGCATGGGTTATCCCAAATTTGGCTTGGGGAGTAACCCAAGCAATACTATGCACAGTATGCACTGGCTTAACTTGGGTTTGCTTAAGAAGGCCCTTAAAACAAAAAAAAGAAAAAACAACTATAGATTACACAAGTAATTGATTTCCCATGGGGAAAATACAAAATGACCTTGAGCAAACCCAGGTTAAAGCTGGCAAGTCAACCGGATGATTCTGCACTTCTCGGGTCAAGGAGGACCGATGATCAGCCAACAAGTTTGAAGCTTAACACCTACAAAAATCCAGCCTAGTCTTGAAATCAGGTAATCATCATGCTGTTCTGTACTTTGATTGATGGTTTCAAGGCATCCTACATAATGTATCAATATATAGCCCCTTCAGCATCATCTTCCTAAAGTGAATATCAAAACCAAAACGCTGTTTGACAATGTGAAACCATTAAGTTTCACTCAGTCTTGCTGCTTTCCAATGTGTTTTTAACGAGTATCCCCCGTTCTAAAAATATCCAAACTTCAGCGGTAGAAAATCCACATCTTCAAGGAATTTCCCAAGATCTATGCTCTAAAAAAGGTGGCCATATCTATCAACCTCATGTCTTGCAAGCCTGCTGGCCTGTCCCCAGTTCTGCGACCTTTCCAGTTGGTGACAATGCTTGGTTAGAACTTTGAAAAACTTAGTAGATGTGATTACCCCAAGATTCGCAGGAAACAGTTGGCGAGTATTGGCTCTCATTGGGATGGTCGTACCAATTTCGAGGCTTTTTTTCAAAGCCAGGATGGCCCAGTTTGACATCTACATGCTGTCAAAATGGGCCAAGGCGAAACTTCGAGGCACCCGAATTCGAAAGTACTTCTCGTTTCGGCCCGCGGCAATGCCATGTGGTGGATGGGTGAATTCATAGCCCATCGCCTGCAATTTGTTCAAGGCTTTCACCAAGGGAATGCCACCAGGAGCCGACAAGCCAAGTTCCAACATGCCCTTCATTTGGAAACCACTTGCTGTGCAAACCACCAGACTGCTGGGCGTAAGCCTTGAGTGTCCAAACATTGAAGATCTCCAGCATCCCCAACTGGCTTCATTTCATTTCATTTCCCTAAGAAACTACAGGAGAAACCAAGGGTGGGCAGATTGTTGACCCTTTGACCCTTTGACCATGATGGTATTTGTCCGAAGTCCAACTCCTCCAACTTCACAATGAATCACATGCACAGCGCATCCAAAACAAAAAAATAAACAAGCAAACAGGCTTACTGGTGCTAAACACAGGGAATTTTCGGGAATGATCCCTAATCACTAGTAATAATCATCCCAGCAACCCCCAGCAACCCATCCATTCCCTACGTTTAGCACCAGTAAGCAGGCATTCGCCGGGATTCGTCGCCCTGCCATTGTCCACATTGATCTGCACAGACACCAAGTAGTCCATGAAGTCTTTGGAAAGATTCCTGGTGCTTGCAAGCCATCTTGAAAAAAATGATATACCCTCTGGTTATTTAATGGTTTGCCATGGAAAATCACATGTCTTTATAATTTCATAGGTAAATCATCATAATTCATCAATAAATCGGCAATTGTCCATGGCTATGTCAAACAATCAGAGAGTATTTTCTGAGTATGTTTGCCTGGTACCGTTGGTACCAAGAACACAACAAGAGAAGGTGACAAATCGGAAAAAAAAATACAAAGTGTTCACTCATCAGCATCCAGATTCTGACTCATCTTCCGAGATATGATCTCCTTAGCCCACTGGCATCACCAAATCCATGACCCATGAGATTTCTTCTGCAAATTGATGATAAAATCTACCATGTTGAACACAAACAACATCAAACAAGCATGACTGGTGCTCCTGTTTGGCCGGGCCAGTTGTAAATCAGAATATATCAGAATCACCTAGGCTTCTTGTAGTTGCTATTGATTGAAATTCCCGGTAGCATCAGTTTGGACTTATAACAATCATTCAGAAGAAAGGTGGACAGTGGACCAAGACTCGATGGGCGGCCTCTCTTCAATAAGAACCTATGGCTATTTGGGTTTCTCTGGGTACCTCAAACATCCATGTTGATTTTTGGATAAATCCATTTATTCATAGTAGGGAAAGGGATTATGCAGTTTTAATGAGTCTACTCTAACATGATCCGATAGATGAAGATTTCAAAGTCTGTATCAAATCGGGAGCTAAAGAGCCCAGTATCCTTTCTATCACTAAGTAGCTTCGACTTAACGAAGCTTCGGCCGAATCTCCCTTTGTTTGGTCTACCGAAGCTTCTGAAGCCAGATTTAAAAAAAAAAACTCACAGAACACCATAAACACATCTTGGAAGCCCATTGAAACTGTGTCTCTTTCTGCTATATCTGCTATGTATTCTTGTAACATCTTGGAAGCCCAGTGAACTTCGAATTTCACGACTGGGTGCTGTTCTTTTTCCTGTACCCCTTTTGGTTGATACCTTGCAGCCTTCAACTCCAGTTGTGGTTTTATTGGCTGTTCGGATCTATGAATCCTTGGAATCCTTGGCCTATGAAAACAAGGGCTGACTTACCCTCTGATAAACTAACAAAAAGCTGTGGAAAATCATCATTTTTAATGGAAAAATTCCACTATAAATGGTCATTTTCAATAGCTATGTTAAATTACCAGAGGGTACAGGCAATTTATCATTGGGTACTTTAGGAAGTACCCCTATCTACTCAACCAGTGCAACCAGTGTTATCCGCATTTGGCATGGCTTTCTTTGAACATGGGCTACCCTGAAATCACATGGTTTGTCAGATGGACAATTTTGGGGTGTACCTTAGTCTCGAACATACCCAAATATCGTAGTATGTCATATTGTTGGTTATCTATGGTTATCTCCTATGAAATATCCCCATCTAGTGCTTGGTATATCATAGACATATCCCCGTTTGCTGATATATCTTCCTAAATATCCATCTAGTCTGGTTATAATATTGTTGCTTATCTATTGTTGTTGGTTACTAATTCCATCCTGAAACCATCTATGGTTCTTGTCTATGGCTTATCCAGTATTGTTGGTTAATGTTGGTTGTCTATGGTAATCAATTCATCCCTTCACCCTGATATTAACATTCCACAGAAACCATAGTTTAGTACAGGATTTACACATACTTGGGACCATTTACTCTCTTTATGTAGTGTCTAGTAGTAGGGGGATGGGATTACACCCTTGTTGTAACATATTCCCAGTATGACACGGTGAATTTTAATGAATTTTAGATACCTGCCAACAAAATTATATTCTTTAGCTGTAGCTGGTTTGTACATTTTACCATTGATAGCAACAGATTAGAGCAATTGCTAGTTCGTATCTAACCAGCAATATACATACCGTGTAATCACCATAAATCCTGAAACCCAACAGTATACTAGAGTTATAAGTTGGTTTATAAAGCCCATTAACTATAGTTATATCTACCATAAACCATAGAATTCAGCCACTTATAAGGCAAGCTCTCTTGGGGGCCCCATCCTGTAACCATCTCCCCAGTTTCTCTCTGAAAAAGACGCACCGAGCGACATCCCGGGATTCCGCCAATTGAAGGATGCTGCACGCCAAACTTTTGGCCATGGCACCAACTTGATGTCCCGGCGTGGGAAAACTCAGACTGAAGTTCTGGATGAAATCCATGATTTAGTTTGCTTATACCATCTTATGCCTCAAGTAATCTTAGGTTTTATTTTGGGAGTTGGTTTTGGGTCTTTGGTTTTGGTGCACGCATTTGGAAGAAAGGAAGAAGTGAAAAATAGAATGTGGTGCCAACGATGCTTTTTGCTGCATTTGTATACATGGCACAACTCTTGCTACATGGGCGTTCTTTCTGTTTTCACTGAAGCACTTTGCAATGCTGACAGATCGACAGCACACAGGTTTTCGATTAAAAATCAACAATGGGAATCCATAAAGTTTAGCACCTAAGGAAACTATCCTATCTTAGATCTTTGTCACGATTCTTCCTGTGGAAGACCAAACATACGTGCCGTCGGAGACTTCAATACTTGCTATGATTTACAGCTCCCTTCAGGAATCCTGCAAAACTCCGGGTTCAAATCGAATCAAATCGGCTAAACAAGGATAACAAATCAAAAACAAAAGTTGAGCATTACCCTCTGGAATTTTAACATAGCTATTGAAAATATCCCATTTATAGTTGATTTACCTATTCAAAATTGGGATTTTCCATAGCTTTTTGTTAGTTTATCAGAGTCGTGTAGCCCCTTATATTCGCTGCTTCCAGACAGGTGGTAATCTTTCTGACCATCACCTTTCCCACCGCTTCAATCGGCGCCTGCAAGGTTCTCTTGAAGTTCCTGAAGGCATTCACTGATAAACCGCCCAACAAAACTTCGGAATGGCCGGAAAAAAATGTAAAAACCAATGATTTTTGTTTATCCAATAGGATCCAATGGGAATATCATGGGAATATACATTTAAAAAATCCAATGCTACACGTATCCAATGGTTTTTGTTGCCACTTTGAAATTACATTCTCTTTTAGGACAAAATCCGATGATATATCGGCAATGAGTTGCTACAGTGGGAGCCGAGTCACTGCAGTGAGACTCCCAACATATATATATATATATATGTATATGTATATGTATATGTATATGTATATATATAATATGTACATATATACACATATAAACATATGCATTCGGACATTGCAACATATTCCACAACAACATCTAGTAAGGATCCAGAAGAAACATAATATGATACAGGAAGACAACACAACAAGAAGCAAATGTATACGCACCCACAAAGTATATCAGTACTGATCTATGTACGTATCTTTAATTATAAGTTGTATATCTATATATAACATATATGAAATGTTCAAAAAAATGCTTCATTTCAAGGTGGAAAGATTGTTGAACATGTGATGTTCTATCTATTTCAGGATGATTGTATATGTATACCCTCTGGTAATTTGTTACATAGCTATTGAAAATGGCCATAGAAATAGTGAGTTTTCCCATGAAAAATGGTGATTTTCCATAGCTTTTTGTTAGTTTACCAGAGGGTATTCCTTTTGGTTATTTCACTTTAGCCATGGAAATTCACAATTTTTGATAGGTGAATCATCTATGAATGGGTCTATGTTTATTTACCAGAGGGTATTCTATCTATTTCAGGATGATTGTATATGTATATATGTAGACTCTCCAAGTACCACCCCGAAACGCAGCGGCCTCATCAATGAAGAGCTCCCGACAGGCCAACAGGACCCGAATGGCCTGGCTACACAAGTTCGATGGAAGCCATGGCCGATTCATAGTTGATAAAAACATATAAAAACCATATAAAAACCATATAAAAACCTATAAAAACCATATAAAAACCATATAAAAACCATATAAAAACCATATAAAAACCTATAAAAACCATATAAAAACCTATAAAAACCATATAAAAACCTATAAAAACCATATAAAAACCATATAAAAACCTATAAACACCATATAAAAACCTATAAAAACCATATAAAAACCATATAAAAACCATATAAAAACCTATAAAAACAATATAAAAACCATATAAAAACCATATAAAAACCATATAAAAACCATATAAAAACCTATAAAAACCATATAAAAACCTATAAAAACCATATAAAAAACCATATAAAAACCTATAAAAACCATATAAAAACTATATAAAAACCATATAAAAACCTATAAAAACCATATAAAAACCATATAAAAACCTATAAAAACCATATAAAAACCTATAAAAACCATATAAAAACCTATAAAAACCATATAAAAACCATATAAAAACTATATAAAAACCATATAAAAACCTATAAAAACCATATAAAAACCATATAAAAACCTATAAAAAGCATATAAAAACCATATAAAAACCATATAAAAACCTATAA
>Ga0126342_10004036_pt1 | contig 24736 bp, 29 predicted proteins | sample Cyp1metagenome_FD_92528 | JGI IMG/M metagenome (GOLD analysis project Ga0126342, IMG submission 92528) | Coral microbial communities from Lord Howe Island, Old Settlement Bay, Australia - Cyphastrea 1 metagenome | ecosystem: Host-associated > Invertebrates > Cnidaria > Coral ...
TCCAAAGCAAAATTTCCAGGAGCAACTGGGAACCCTTGCTTGCGAACCTCTTCCTGGGAACCTTGCTTGAGAACCTCTTCCTAGCAACCTTGCTTGAGAAGCTGTTCCTGGGAACCTTGCTTGGGAACCTTTCCCTGGAAACATTGCCTGGGAACTTTTTCCGGGAGCCTTACTTGTGAACCTGTTCTTGGGAAACTTGTTTGGGAGCTTGTTCCTGGGAACCTGTTCCTGGGAACCTGTTGCTGGGAACCTTGCTTAGGAACCTCTTCCTGGGAACCTTGCTTGGGAACGTGCTTGGGAACCTTACTTGTGAACCTCTTCCTGAAAACATTGCTTGGGGACCAGCTTGCTGGATACCTTGCTTGGACACCTCTTCCTGGAAACCTCTTCCTGGAAACACTTGCTTGAAAACCTGTTCTGGGAACCTTGTTTTGCTTGGAACCTTGCTTGGAAACGATTCCTGGGACCTTGCTTGGGAACCCTTTTTGGGAACCGTACTTGCAAGCGGTTCCTAAGAACTTAACCTTGCTTGGGAACCTCTTCCTGGGAACCCTTGCTTGGGATCCTGGGAACCTTGCTTGGAACCTCTTGGGGGCCTTGCCTGGGAACCTCTTCCTGAAAACCTTCTTCTTGGTAACCTCTTCCTGGGAACCCTGCTTGGGAACCTCTTGCTGGGAACCCTTGCTTGGGAATCTGTTCCTGGTAACCTTGCCTGGGAACCTTGCTGGGAACCTCTCGAACCTGTTCCTGGGAACCTTGCTTGGGAACCCTTGCTTGGGAACCTGTTCCTGGGAACCTCTTGGGAAACATTGGGAACCTTGCTTGGAAACCTCTTCCTGGGAACCTTGCTTGGGAACATCTTCCTGGGAAGCCGGTCCCCAACCTTGTGCCGTGCGGATTTGGCTGCTCCGAGGGATTCTCTTGGAAAAGGAAGCCCTTCCTGGGAACCCGGTTCCCAACCTTGCGCCGTGCGGATTTGGCTGCTCCGACCTGCTCCGGAACCTTTACTATGGCTGAAGACCCTAAGCTGCACTCCTGTTTTCCCACTGCTCATCCCACAACGGAATGCAACTAATATGATTGAAGCTGAAGTGGAAATTTGGAAATGGAGACTATTGGTTCGACTAGGGCTGGGGCGAGGTAGGATTGAATGAAAAAAGATGGAAACGATGGGGGATGGGCTGAAAGGGTCCGGATTGACCGGATTGGCTTTCTTTTTTGAACAGTTTTCCTCTCGCTCGTTGTGACAAGTAAATTCTAATCCGTGTATTCGCTTTTACGGGGTCAGGTAAACCATCCATGCGTCGGCAAGGGAGCTACTGACTGGAAGAAGCAGCAATGTGCAGAGGTCCTGCATGGCAATCGCTGCCAATCGATTGGGTATCCTTGGGGTTGGGGTGCCTGACAACAGAGGACGCCTGAGAAATCCATTGCGGCTAAAAAAAAGCGAAGGCATTGTAACCAGCTGTAACCGCACATCACATGATATCAAACTACTCAGTCGCAACCTTTGAATGCATCATCCGGAGCAGGCCACGGGTCGACCTGCAGCTGTGGGCGGCAGCGAAAAAGCACTCAGCGGTGGCACCAATGTTTCTGGCCACTGCCAGTGTGGAAACTTGAAACCAGAGACTTTGGAGAATACAGCGGCAGGGCAAAGAGCTGCGGCCTGTCCATTTGAAGGCGTCTCGATCTTGCTCACCTGGTCGCCAGCAGGGCTGTCCAAGGTCAGCACCTATGCCAGGGCAGTCAGCAGCTGCGACGAACCTAAAACCTTTAACCGCCTGCATGAGGAGGTGGCTGAGCGATGGCACTTCCTCCGATAAAGTTTAGACGTCAAACTTCCGACGATATGGAAAGATGGAGAAGCAGAGGTGGAAGAGAAGAAAGAAGATCACAGAAGAGAAAGAGTCAGAAAAAAGAAGATGCAGGCAGGCGCGCGAAAACGTAAAAAGGCTACGAAACACTATGTTTTTCCAATGATTTGTGGCTCCGGAGGACCCCTGAGGGCCGAAAAGTAGGCTGGCTAAAGCGGCAGGTGCGGACTGCACGCCGTTGTGGCGCGAAGCACATTTCGAAGTCAAAACGCCCAAAATTCCACATGTTCGCGCCGCTTTTGGACGTTGAAGTGTCGTTTGTGTGGCAGGCGCAAGAGATTCTGCACCCTGCCAAAAGTGAGCAAAACGTGGGGGTTTTGTGGCAGTTTCAACAACGTTGGCAGGCGTCGGGCTTTTGAAGAGGATGTGCAAAGATGCATTTCGCGTGGCAGGCGAAATACAAGAGACACATGGGTCAGATATGTTAGAAGGTCCGGGCGCTGATATCCTGAGAGCGGTTGCAGTTTGGAGCATCAGGTGACAGGTGCAGCACTTCGTATGACCGGGCCGCACTTTTTTCGTGGCAGGCGCAATACTTGAGACAGATGGAATGGAAAAATCGCAGAACGCATTGGTACGAGGATGCCAGCTCTCCACTCAACTTTCAGTTTTTGAAGGAAGTCTCGCAGACCGGCTTCGTTTTTGATGTTGTCAACTTCGAAAATTGAGGAATTCTCGCAGAATGGCTGCGTTTTTGACGTTGCCAAGTTCAAACATTGAGGAAATCTCGCAGAATTTCTGCATTTTTGATGCTGTCAAGTGTCAAGTTCAAGAATTGATAAAATCTTGCAGAGTATCTTCGTTTTCAAGCTTGCAGCTAGACAGATAGACAGAGCGATGGATAGATAGACAGACAGATAGATAGACAGACAGATAGATAGATAGATAGACAGAACAACAGATAGATAGACAGATAGATAAACAAACAGAAAAACAGATAGATAGACAGATAGATAAATAGACAGATAGGCAGATAGATAGACAAGCAGATAAATAGACAGATAGAAAGATAGACAAATAAATAGGTGGAAAAACCGATAGATAATTAGGTAGATAGATAGACGGATAGATCAATAGACAGATAGACAGATAGATAGATAGAAAAATAGATAGAAGTTAGGTAGATAGATAGACGGATAGATCGATAGACAAATAGACAGACAGATAGACAGATAGATAGAGAGACAGATAGATAGACAGATAGGTGGATAGAAAATGATAGAAAGACAGATAGATAGACAGGTAGATAGACTGATAGAGGTAAAGGCAGGCTGATAGATAAATGGATAAGTGAATAAATAGAAAGACAGATGTATAGATAGACAAATGACAGATAGACAGAGAGAGAGACAAATGGATAGAACAACAGTCCAGCCAGCTTTCGATCCATCAGTGGGTTCGCTCCGCCACCCGTGATTCACAACAACCGCCCTCTCTTATTATAGATAGGTGATAGGTTTCCTATCTTTGAAACTTCCGCCGCAGCCTTGTCCGGTACTACTGGCAACTTAACGATCAAGGACAGAGACTTATGCAAGCTTATGTGAAGTGGCGGCTATATTAGGTAAGTTTGACGCGGGCAGGTTTGATGGAATCAAGTTTGGCACAGAAGAGTTGGTAGGGACAAGTTTGGCCAGGATAAATTCCGCGCCAAAGAAGATGGCCGGAATCAATTTGCTAGCATGAATTTGGCAGCGCGCAATTTTGACGGGGATAGATTTGGAGCGGGCAAAAATTGCAGATATTACTGCAGGAAAATGGGCGGCGATAACTTTGGCAGAGGTAAGTTAGGCAAAGAGAACGTGCCGTCCTGTTCCCCCAGTCGGTTTGCAAGTAGCTGCGCAAGAGGCAATGTGGAGTTGACGGTTTAAGCAGCTCCCGGCATTTTTGGCAATGAACAAGGGGAGGGCTATGATGTGGAAGTGTGGGCGGCCGTCCGTGCCACTGCTTTGACTAGCTGGGAGCGAATCGGGCGATGCAATAGGAGGAGCCATCAGCGGCAGCAGGGCTTGTCGTTTGTTTTTCAAAAATCCGAAAAGGTAGGGGCCACATGGTGGAGTTTGATGGAGTTTGAGCAGATTCGACTGGATGACAGAAGGAGCCCCAGAACAACGGAAAATAGCTGGCCCTACTGAGCCCTGCTGCATTGTTCTAGGCACGCTATATTGCGCAATTAACATATATTCTTCTCACTTGCTAGTGTTGCGTGCAGTGCCCTGTCGCGCTGTTATTGTGATGGCGAGGATGGCATCTCACAGTCTGGTAACGGGTTGTGTGCAAAATCGTTTGACGGATCTGGTCCTTTCGAGTTGCATCAGCGTCTATTCTTTTCACTTCCGCGTGTTGTGTGCTGTCCTCTGTCGGCGCCCATGGCGTCTGTTAGCGTGGACACTGGAGTTGCGCAATGCGGTGCTGTCTTTTGGTGTGTCACCGAAATTAAGGGTGTAGTTGACACCCCCACAAAGAGGAAAACTAGCGCGCGAAGCCAGCAGAGAACTATTGAGAACTTAAAGCAGATTGGCGCCACCTTTCATGAACAAGACGCCCGGAAATGCTCCAGTCAATGAGGAGATAAGGCTTTAAAATCCGTAGGCAACTGTGGGGCACCGAAAACCCCAAGTAAGACCATGATTTAGGACATAGAAAACATTGAAAAGCAAAACCGTAAAGATACACGGGGTTTTGCATGTTTTCAAAACAAAATCAAATAGGTTCGTCATGCCATGAAATGAAATGTATACAAGTTCCGGGCGCGGCCGTTTAAAAATAAATATGCTCTCATTCTGTCTGCGCACACATGCAGCTGCCCCTCATGTGCACATTGTTTGGGCCTCAGCACCAGTCTCCGTCCGCCACATAGCAGCAGCAGCCTTAGTGAGCACCCGCGGGCACATGGATTTTGAATTTGAAGCGAACAAGTCAACTTAAAGCACGAGCATATCGCCATGATTTGCCATGGATGAATAAATGCACGCCTTGGTTGCATGCTGACATCGAGTGAAGCGAAGGTTTGAATACTGCAGAGGCGCGGGGGCGAAGGCTTGATGTGAATTATGCATGTGCAAAGCCTGCGCGCTTTTAAACTGTCCGTTCACAATCGTGCGTCATGCCACTCGCCACTGCTAAACCTCACGCTCTGCCTCTGTCTTTGGACATGGCGTGAAGCAGCAATCTGAAAACTAGGGGGTTTGCAGAAAACCGACCATTGAAAGGGAACCGTTCCTGGAATTTCACAGATAACATGGCCTTTGCTTGCGCCAAAAAATTGTTGCCAAGGCTTTTGACAAAGCTAGCTACTTCTAGCCCGCGACTTGCCACGCTTCTTGCGCCGTGCGCTTCGAGATTCTGGCTTCACCTCCACATTTCCTGATGGCTCTTCCAAGTCTTTGACGGACTTTTCGACCAAATCGTTCTTGACAAATGGTGATGTCCTGGTATATCTCATTCCTTCCCCCTCTGCATCAACTGCATCTTTGATCTTCTTGTACTCTGGAAACTCCGCAGCAACTTGGTTCTGCGTGAACTTCAGCTGCGCTGTTGTCAGAAGGGTGTTGGTAAACCAATAAACGCCAACGCCTTGAGGGCTCACAAGAGTTGAAATGCCAATAAACAAAGGAGCAAGGACGGACGCAGAAATTGACTCTTTCGAGGCAGCGCTCATCCTCTCAGGGTTCCGGCCCATCTCTCTTCGCAAATTCGGAAGCTGCATTCCAAAACCAAATCCAAACCTCTTCCCATGTATCATATTGGAGCCAAAATGTAAAACAACAGTGCAAGACTGTAGCTAAAAAGAATACCTCGCCCAATACGTGCAAACACCACGGCATTCCCTCGAACGAAGCGGTTCGAACCTTATGTCCTGTTGGAAAGGAGTTGAAGGAGGAACACCAAGAACGGAAGAACCAGGTAGAACCCAGCATCCTGCAGCAGCTTGCCCCAAGGCGATAATTTGATTTCTATGCTGACAAAACTTTTCACCCCAGGCACGAAAAAAAAGTGAAAGAGAGCAAGGATTGAAGCATTCCGTTATTCCTGCAACATGTGCCCGCCTCCCAGCCAACCAAGGGCTCAAAATGGTGGCTGTACCGAGTCTTCAGCAGCCAGTCTAGGCTTGGCCTACCGGCAACCATTGAAGCAAAGTTGATTCAGCATGCCTGTGTCATGTTTAAAAATCTGACCCAGAATGTAAAAGCATGCACAAGCAAATTCGCCCATGCAAGTTTCTTAGAATTCATGCTGTTGGCCGCTGAGACACAAGAAGGGGCAACTATAGATACAGGGCGGGGTGACATCCCAAGACCACTATAGCTGAGGCTGAAACAACAGCGCGCCTTCCGCTGGCAACTGGGCCTGCAAGGCTGGGGATCCACAAGAAAGGCTCCTGACGTCTGGGCTGAAGCTGGCAAAACGAACTGAACGATGTCTGCATACCTCCGCAACACGGCAGCAACCTACCGTTTTGCTCCCCTCCTTAAAATGCTCATCCTGGGATGCCAACTTGCCAATTGCCCGAAAGAGCGCGATGAAAACTGGGAGTTGGAAAAGAATTGGAAGGAAAGCCGCGAAAGGGTTCAATCCAACTTTTCCGTAAAGCTCTCGCAGAGTGCGTCCCCGCCCCTCTTCATCGAGAGGATACCTTCGTTCTATCTCATCTGTCTGAGGAGAGAGCAATTGCATTAGCGCTGATGTCCGCAAAGCTGGTTGCTGCAGCGGGAAAGTTGCCACCTTGATGATGATGGTGTACAGCACGATGGCAAAGCCGGCGGATCCAACAACCCCATCAATGCCTTCGATGATCTTGGCATTGATATCAACGAAAGGCTCAAACCAATCCCCTCCTTGCGGGTCTTCAGCATGTGCAGCCACTGGTGTCAGCAAAGCAGCCCATGGCCCCAATGGCTGCAATGGGCCTGGGGTCCGCAAGTTTCTTTGCGCTTTTTTCGCGCCGTGCTGTATTGATGGGGAAGCAGGGGGCACAAAAAGAAGCGGCAACATGGAATGAAAGGCCCATGCCGTCGGCACGACTAGCCAGATGCGCGTAGCACACCATGTTCTGCGGGTTTGGCTAGCCCGTGCCATCAGAAGAAAAAGCACCCTCGCGCAGCTTGAATGCTGGAAATGGAAGCTCCGTGACCCAAAAACCGTTGAAATAAGCAACTGACAAGTTTGAAGAGTTAAGGGCTGCCAATGCCCTGGCACACGCGGGGCCTTTCAATTTGCATTCGCTTCCCCCTCACCCTGAGAACCGTGCTGCTTTCAATTCTTGGCCCCCAAAACAAGGCACCTGCGCAATCAATTGCTGGTTTTGAGCTCTGTGGTGAAGTTTGAAGAACTTGACTTCTACCATGCTGTTCTGCATTCATTACTTTCAAGCAATTGTGCTCCTTGCTTTCCCTCCATGAAAAGCACCCTTAAAATTCCCAAGCCTCCCTTCCAACGCCGGACACTGTTTCATTGGCTTGAAAGAAACGCGGTCTCAGCCCTAATTCCTCAAGTTCTTTGGAAAACCCGCGGCAAAAAGCAGCTTGCCTTGAGCTCCTCTGGAGGCGGCAGCGCCTCTGCCAGGCTATCTAGTAAGCCCCCCTCCAAGTCAAAGAGCAACTGAGCGTCCACCTTGGCAACCGCATCTCGAATCTCGGCATGGCGCATGAAGTTGACAATGGTGATGGCAGCAATGCAATACAAGGACGCGCGCCTAGTTGCAAGCACATGTTGCTTAGAGAAATCGTGTCGCAAGCAATGGCTGTTTTCTGGTGTTGTGGCATAAGTGGCACGATGGCAAAACAATCAAAAATACGGTTAGCTTCTTTTTTTAAACAGGGAGCTGGGCGTATCTCTTTCTCGCGAAATTAAAACCGCGTGGAAGCCCGCCCCTTGGGGCCCGAATTCCAGGGCCCCATAAATTACTGACGCCGTGCTAGGTTTCGATTGCGGCCATGGCCGCTGAGAAAATGCGGTCTAGCCGCCAAATCTTTTTTGCTGTGCAAAAATTATCCCGGCAAGAGGCCCCAAACAATGTTGCAAGGAACCTGACAAAGAGATGTCATGGTAGATTCTGCAAGTTCCATTTGTGAAGATCTCTGTCGAAAATTGTGTGCAAGAGCCCCCAGTTCTCTCTCTCTCTCTCTGTCTCTCTCTCTCTCTCTCTACAAGGTGTTTACAAGAGACCTCCAGGCAAGATCTCTGTAAGAGATCTCGAAGAATGATCTCGGTTCAAGCTCTCTAAAAAACATCTCTTAACAATACTTTTTTTTTGTTCCCTTCGCAAGGTCGTTGTACAAGATCTCTACAAGAGGCCTGTTGGCAAAATCGCAGAAAAGGTTCTCTAAAAAACATCTCTTGGCAAAATCTCTGCAAACAATCTCTACATAAGATCCCTGCTCAAGCTCTCTGTTTAAGTTCTCTGACAGTGATCTCTTAGCAAGATCTCTGCACGGGATCTCTTGGTAAGATATGTGTAAGATATCTCTAGTCAAGGTCTCCGTACAAGATCACTAAAAGAGGCCTCTTTGGAAAAAAAAACCTGAACACGCTCTCTAGAAGAGTTGGCAAGATCCCTGTAAGAAATCTTTACCGCAAGGTGTCTAAAAGAGGTCCCTTTGGGAAGATCTCTGTAAAAGTTATCTAGTCTATATAGGTCTTTCGGAAAAATCTTCGCACTCTGAAGGGGGCCTCTAGCAAATTCCCAAAGAAAAGATCCCCAAAAACGATCTCTGTTCAAGCTCTCTAGAACAAGATCTCTGTAAGAGACGTCTTGGCAAGATCCGTATAGGAGATCTCTATGCAAGGTTATGCAAGGTCCCAGCACAAGATCGCCATGCGAGACACCTCTATGCAAAATCTTTGTACAAGATGTCTCTATAAGAGATCCCTTAGCAAGATCCCTTCATATCAGTCTGAAATGTCTCTTGGCAAGATCTCTGTAAGAGATCTCCCAGGAAGATTTCCACAAGAGACCTGCATGCAAGGTTACTGTACAAGATCTCTGTGAGAGATTCTTGTGAAGATCTCTTTGCCGGCTCTCTAGAAAGGATCTCCTTGTCAAAAAAATCTGTGCAACATCCCCTTGACAGTATCAGCACCGCGCCACAGCTTCGACAATGTTATCTCAAGGAAAATAGCGTTTGTGGCACCTGTAGACCCCAAGGATAATTTTAATCACACGGCATTCTGTGGGCTGCGGCAGGGGGGTGTCCAAGTTAAGCAAATTAGTTGAAACACTGCAAAATAAAATTGCGTGATCTTTTGACATTCCAGTGGGCCTGGACCTTGATAATTTTGCTCAAAGCACAGAAAGGAATTTGTAGTAGTTGTACCTTGTTGGGTTCGTGCACAGTGCCCGGGCACCAAGAAAATCGTGGAAATTGCCAACCGTGACCAACCAGGAGTTGAACTATTTCCAGCAGCTTCCAGTGTCTGAACATATGGCAGCTTATTTGAATGGATGACTCTACTGAGGCCCGAAAAATAGCAGCTACCAAAATGCAACTCAAAACCTCACGGTCGCACAAAAAAAAATCTACTGGCTGGATTCCCGTTGAAAATCATGATCAACATATGAGAGAACTAAGCTTACCAAGACTAAATTGAGGTGGCTTAGGTATTGCAATTTTCAGACTCAAACGACGTATACCATTAAAAAGCTAAAACACCATCTGAGCCAGCTCTACATGCTCTACTGTTTTATGTTTTTTTCAAGAAAATAACATGCAAACAGACAGGCGCCAAACGGTCTCTACTGTCTACTGTGGTCAAACCGGGCCGGCAGCGGAACTGACATTTCAATCCTGCATGAAACTCCAAGGATGGTTTTGGGGCCAAGTTTAAAATATCGTTTGGCTGGGGCCAGCGTGGGTTCTTACAAAAAGATAGGGCCCAACAAAAGCCATCCCTAAAAGAGATATGAAAAGGGATGCTTCTGGAACCTTCTAGCTACAGGATTTATATATGGTCCCACACGTTCGTCTCACTTTAGACGTCCCTGTGGCCTCCTGAAAACCGACCCGCGACATGCACTTTGTAGAATCAAAACGGTCTTGAACCCCAGGCCAAAACTTAAAACGAGGAGGGCCCCTTTTTGATTCACACTGATTCACACATCAATTCCAGTTGGGCTTCTTGACTCTGTCTTGTGCCTAAGCTGCAAGAAGGAGATTCTTCTTTCTTATTTGCTCCGTGGGCTGATTGTGCTTTGATATGTTGCGCAAGTGGCAAATGTAATCTGTATGCGGTGGTATGCTACCCTACATGTCGCCTCCGATTTCCCCCGCATCTTTTTGTGGGGTTCCTGGTTCTTTCTGCCTATGTTTCCTGCGGCCTACGCCGCCGCATCGGCTTCCTTTACCAAATTCAAAGTATCTCTGTCATAACTTCCGTCCATCAAACTTCTTCGCTGGGCATACGCGTATAAATGCCTTTTCTCTGTGCCCTCCTTCTTCCAACTTAATTCTATCAAACTATCCCTATCAAACTTAACTCTGCGTTGCCTGAACCCAAAACGTATTTGACATACGCCGCGCATGCGCGTGGCAAATAACTACGCGCATTTATGCGATTTGTTTCTGAAGGTGTCAGTGCACCGATGCGTGTACGTGAAGAAATAGCATGCCAAACCAGGCGCAGAAAAAAGTGGTGAAGCAGAACGGGGTGCGAGCGAAACCTAATTTGGCGAGCTCGTAAATCACACCGGCGGGATGTGTTTGTCATAACTTATCTTTATCGAATTTCTGCGTCGACTTTTTGCTGCCTTTCCTGTTGGCAGTTGGCAAGCGCGGTGCTTGGTGATTTTGCGCTAGCGAAACGCTTTGTAAGCCTCTGTTAGACCTGGCGGTCCCTGGAACCCGGAACTGCCACCTACTCTGGGACGTGAAAGTCAATGCATATGTGGAACCAAGGTGAAAACATGTAAAAACTGCATGGGGCGCCGCGCATTCAGGAAGTCAAACAAATTATATAATGCAACATAATGCAACCATGGGACGCACTATGTAGAAGTCTTATTTTTAGATCCCTGGCAGTGCACTTTTCTATTGCCAAATTTTCCAAATCCCCATCAGGGCGCGTGTGCACAGTTATGTCCCACAATCTAAAAAATATATATATATATATATCCACGGGTGTTAAACACCATGTGGACGCTTGCTTATCTACACATGTCTCCCACATATTTGTGAATAATAATCTGAAGGCATGTTTCTGGTGGTTTTCCCAAAGTCGTGCAAAGCATCCCTGGCCCGAGCCCCGGCGTGATCCTACGCCCTTTTCTAGAACTTGCGCCAGCCGCATGGCACACCGCTTACGTCAGACATCAATAATCTTCCGCCAGGTGGAAATCCTATTGGCACACCGACGGTCAAAGTGGACTAATTCAGAAGCAGCAGCACAAGCAACAACAGCAGCAGCAGCAGACCAAGCAGCAGACCATTGCAAAGCCTTTCCAAAACCTCTCTGGGTTGGGTTTTGACTGGCTGCAATTTTAACGAGGTCCGAACGAGGTGCGAACGAGATCCGAAATCAAATTTTCGGAAACTGACCCCCTGAGTCTCCTGACAGACTCTTTGGTAGCCACACGCTTGTGCAGTCTTTTCAGAACAGTAAAACTCAAGAGCTTTCAGCGGTGGAGCAGAAGAGGAAACCAAGCCAAGCAGCAGTTGCAGGCAAGAGCTAAGAGACAGAAGAGGAGACAAAGGGCAAGTAAGGGAGACATAGGGGAGACAAAGGGACGCAAGCTTGGCAAACAAGGCGGCGGTGACAAATTTGAGCGGGCACAGACGGTTTGAGACGTAGGAGCCGTGATAGCCAAGGATGTCTAAAGGCTAAAACTGTCTGGGAAAGAGAAAGCAAAGCCATGGGCAGAAGAACCACCAGGCATGGGGCAGCAGGTCACCATGACCTATGTTCGATTGTCTATATTTGAGCCCAAACTGAAGCAAAACGCAATTTAAACATTTTGTTTTACGTACTAAACGTGTTACCAATTTCAAAACTGAGACAACTCCAGGGGAGACGATGTACAAATTCCATTATTACAAAGATAAAACTCCCAAAGCACAAGGGAATAGCTACAACATGCTACAACCATCTGGATGGTATCCATGAAAAACCCACGATAAAACCATTCATTGGAGAAAACACAAACATGCTAAACACCAACTGGACGCAACATCGCACCGACATCCAGGAATTTCTCCCTCACCTAGGACGCGCATTTCATTGAAACGCTTTGACTTCCACAACTTAGAGTGCTTGCTGCCCGAAAGCTGATAGCTTGAGCACATTTTTACTCAAGCGCGATTCTAACACAAAAAATGCGAAATACATTTCAACACCTTGCGCAGCAGCATGTGCAGCTTTCCGGAATTGCACCAAGCGAAGACGCCGCCGTGATTCCCCAACCGGCAATTTAAAAATATATTGCGCGGTTACCGACCTTCTAACAATAAAGCCAAAAGCACCTTCAAGAACCGTTCTGTTTAGCAAAGTTTCACATGTATATATATATATATATAGGTAGGCTGTCCCGCAAAGCTTCCCGTAAACCTATGGATATGCGCAGCTCCCGTGAACGTCTCGTGCTCTGGGATCCCGTACCCTTGGATCACGCCAAGATGACCGGCCAGTCTGTGAATTTGCGAAGTATGGCTCGCCCTCTGGGCCTGTGAAGCAAGCTGCAAGGTAAAGAAAGCTGCCTGTGGCAAATCTTGAGCAATGATAAGCTTGCAACTCGCAGGTGCATTTATTGCATGTTGATGCATTATACTTCAGCACCTGTCGCGTATTTAAGCATATTCCAGGAGGCGGGCCTTCCAGCGGCCCATGCCAGAAGTTCAAGTCGGCCTGCAGCGAGCATGCTGACTTTAAGCTTGCACATGCCTTTACTAAGAATCATGCTCGAGAGTCCGGCGCCACCACCGCAATTCCACACAAGAAAAGCAATCAAAGGAAAGATGTGCACCTTAGGGTTGCGGTCATGACCTGCCTTGAGCCTGCTCCAAAGTTGCAACTTCGCATCTTCAAAGAAATCCTAAAATGAAAGCCAGCCAAGCGTGTCAGTTATTCGCAGAATCAAAATGGTGCTCAATCCCAAATTTCTCTGTGCTTAGAACCTGTTTGTAACCATTCGCCTTTCATATACTGTATATCAGTATATCCATGTGGCGGACATAATGTTCTTTAACCTTTGCTTTTGCCTTTTTCAACGCAAGGTGCAAAATGGTTTCGCCTTTCAAACTTTGGCTTGTCTAACCGAATCTAACCTTTCTAAAGCACCAACCTCTCCTCGGAAGGGCTTTCCAGGTAGCGACGGCCCAGGCCAAGCACACGCTGCAAGCATGGAATGAGCGGAGACTCCCATGTGGCGGCCTTCGTCACGGAAACATGACAAGACTTGCGGCTTGTTGGATGCCCTTGGACAGTTTTCATGTGCCAACCTGCTAAACTCAGACTAATAAAGGTAGCTATGGTAGCGGGCCCTTTGGGCAACAGGTATGCAAACTCGAGCGCCTGAGTCTCAGAGTCAACAAAGTAGACCTTCAGTGCAACAGTTGAAGCGGCCATGACCAAAGAAACGCCGTTCTGTGTCTAAGCGGCGGGATTGAGCTCCTTGAGACTTGGATCTGTGTGACACAGTGTAACCCTCCTTTGACACAAGGGGCCAAACATATCCCTTATCCAAGAATTGTTCAGGCACCCAAACGGAAGGGAAACCAGAGTTGAAGGACTTGAGCTTGGCATCAACGAGCGTTTTCGTCCGTTTCACTTGGTGCAAGCAGGCGGCGCATCCCGTGCCACAGTCCAAGTGCTTTGTCCAAGGCGGTGGCAGCACGTCTGCTTGAATTCCATACTCTGCTATCCTGGGCGTTTTGTTGGTGGGAAAATAAATGGACGCAGGATGCCACAGCTTGTCATATAGTTTTGGACCACACGGCCGTTTGACTGCAATGCTAGAAGCTTTTTGCTCCGCTGCTCAACCCTTGTAGGCTTTGCATTTTGGCAGCCTAGAAAGCTTCAGGTGGCGGTGTTCACCACGGCAGTATCAACAAAACGCACTGGAACCCAGCATGCTTCGGCTCGGGCTGTGCAAACGTCCCCCGATTTGGAAAGTGGCTTTTGGGCCGGACAGTTGGTGGCAGGCGCTTCTTTAGCGCAAAGAGGCACCTCGCAACCCAGCTTGATACCGAATCCAGATAATCCAGCCCGAATAGCCAAACAAGACCAACCAACGAACCCGAATGCAGTCACGAAAAACAAATTTGTGAAACAAGTTATCTCAATAGCCTTATATATTCCACTGTGACCATAGGGAGGGGTGCAAAGTGTGGAGCGTGAAGATAGTGGAGCGTTGCGCGGGGAATGTACGTGTGTAGAATGTGTGCGCGGGATTGTGGAATGTGAAGTGCGGATTGTAAAGTGGGAAGTGTTAAGATGCGGACTGCAAAGTGTAAAGTGCACAATGTATAGAGTGTGGAGTGTGAAGTGTAAAGCGTGGGTTGTCAAGTGTAAAGTGCAGAGTATGGAGTGTAAAGTGTAAGGTGTGAAGTGTAAAGCGTAGAGTGTAAAATATAGAGTGTGAAGTGTAAAGTATAGTGTAAAGTGTAGAGTGTGGAGCGCAGAGTGTAAAGTGTAGAGTGTAGAGTCTAGACTGCGGAGTGTAAAGTGTAAAGTGTGGAGTGTAAAGTGTTGAGTGTAGAGTGTAAAATTTGGAGGGTGAAGTGTAACATGTGGAACGTAAAGTGTAGAGGGTACAGTGTAGAGTGCGGAGTGTAAAGTGTAAAGTGTAAAGTTAGCAGGTTCCCCTGCCATGAATCACTTCGAGATTTCGGCGCGCGGAATGTCTAGCAACAGAGTTTGCACTGCCGCACTCTTTGTCCTCCTGGAAGCCACTTTCTGTTACGCTGAATCATTCAAAACGCCTATCACTGCCACACCCTCTGCCACTTTCGACGCTTTTACTGCCACGCAAAGACCTATATAATTATTACTGCCGCACCCTCTCGCACTAGGAACCTTTTACTGCCACGCTACAGCCTGTCAGTGCCACACCACTGAACTAAAGCCACTCACTCCCACTCGGTCCTCAATGCCTGCTCATTCACTCACACTCTTCATGCTGTTTGGACATGTGGTTTGACAATGGGACCTGTTGCGACCTGTTGCCTCTAAACCAGGCCCGAAAATAAATGTCAACAGCGATTTGAATACAAGAAAGCTAGTAAGAGAAGGGCTGAATAGTCCCACGCAATCGCAGCCGGTAGTAAAGCTTTCATGAACCGTTTTTCCCCGAAATATCTGTTTTTCTTCAATCAGTAAAATGAGTATCTGACTCTTTGAAGCTTTGAATGGACTGGCAGTAGCAGGCTGGGGGGCAACAGGCGGGTAACCGGGTTACCTTTTAAATGTTGATTCCGCGTGTTTTTGTGGAATCTCATTGAAAAGTATCTAAATCATCTCAAGGTCCAAGTCTGTAGGGCCATCCCGGTGGGAAGCCAAAAGCCAAGGCTTCAATATGACAACATTACGGCACCGAAAATGTAGATGTTTGCACTGTTTTCTATTGCGCAGTCATCCACATGTTGCCTCGCAGATGACCAAAATTGCCATAGCCCAAAACCGAACTAAGTGTGAGAGGATGCCAAAATGGGTGCGGCAAAAAACCAAACTGGCCGTGTCAGAGAACCAAAAATCGGAAAGGCATTAAAAACAAAATTGCAGAAAACCAAAATCTGTGTGGCAGAAACGTGGCAGAAAACAAACATCTGGGTGGCAGAAAACAAAAAAATGCGTGGCAGAAAGCAAAAATCTGTGTTGCAAAAAACGTGGCAGAAAGCAAACATCTGCGTGGCAGAACACAAACTAGACGATGGATGGCCCGAGAGCGTAGAAGAGCATGTTACTCTGTTGTAAGTAGTATCAAAGACATTCTAGGTGAAAGCTTCATTGAAGATGATGCAGATGATCAGCAGAAAGGAGATAGAAATGCTATGTCAGATTCTAAGCAGAAGTAGACAAAGATAGATGCAATTTGAGAGACCGACAGAGACAAACAGCAAAGAAACACATACACACACACACACCGACGCACAAACAAAGATACAGACACAGACGCGCACACACACACACGGTACACAGACAGACACCACACGCACACACACACACAAACAGAACACAAAGAGGAAGACACATACACGCACACACACGCACAGGCACAGACACACACGCACACGCACACAAAGAGGAAGACACATACACACGCACACACACACAGGCACAGACACACACGCACACAAAGAGACAGACACGGGACGCACAAACAGAGACGCAGACAGACACCAGGACACACACACACACTCATAGCGAAGTCATCGTTGCCGTGGCCACCTCAGCAATCCGAAGGGGGGTGAAGTTCGTGACCTAAACATGGTGCTGAGAAATGCTTCTAGGTCCAGGCAACTAGAACGCAAATACGCAAAAGCAATCATCGGCTTTGTTCACCAACGACTGTGCACGAGAAACTCTCAGACAAAGCTTTTACACATAGGAGCTTTTACACAAAGAAGCTTTTACACACAGAAGCCTTTACACAAAGAAGCTCTTACACACAGAAGCTTTTACACACAGAAGCCTTTACACACAGAAGCTTTTACACACAGAAGCTTTTACACACAGAAGCTTTTAGACACAGACACTTTTACACACAGACGCTTTGAAACACAGACGCGTTTACACACAGACGCTTTTACACAAAGAAGCTTTTACACACAGAAGCTTTTACACACAGAAGCTTTTACACACAGATGCGTTTACACACAGACGCTTTTACACACAGAAGCTTTTACTTACACACACACAGTTGCTTTTACACACAGACGCTTTGAAACACAGACGCGTTTACACACAGTTGCTTTTACACACAGAAGCTTTTACACACAGACGCTTTTACTCACAGAAGCTTTTACACACAGACGCGTTTACACACAGTTGCTTTTACACACAGAAGCTTTTACACACAGACGCTTTTACACACAAAAGCTTTGACACACAGACACTTTTACACACAGAAGCTTTTACACACAGAGACGTGTTTACACACAGACGCTTTTACACAAAGAAGCTTTTACACACAGAAGCTTTTACACACAGGAGCTTTTACAGACAGACGCTTCTACACACAGACATTTTTACGCACAGAAGAACGATTTTACCTCAGTTTTCAACGATCGAAGCTCATTTCGTGCGAAAGGGTTGTCGCGGACACTTTAAATTCGCAATTTTACCTCAATTTTAGCGATCGAACCTAGGGGTTGCCGCCGAGGCCTCGATTTTTATAGCGATCGAACCTCATTTCGTGCCAAAGGGTTGCCGCCGAGGTTGCAAAATCGCAATTTTGCCTCAGTTTTTAGCGATCGAACCTCATTCCGTGCGAAAGCGTTGCCGCCGAGGTTGTTAAATCGCAATTCTACCTTCAGTTTTTGGGGATCAAACCTCATTTCGTACGAAAAGGTTCTCGCGGCACACTCAAAATCGCAATTTTAGTTCAGTTTTTGGCGATCGAACCTCGTTTCGTGCGAAGGGTTGCGTTTCGTGCCGTCTCGTTGGCACTGCCCCGCGCCTTAAGAGAGAAATAGAAAAGAAGGAGAGGGTAAGAGGGCAAGAGAGCAAGAGGGCAAGAGAGCAAAAGGGCAAGAGAGCAAGGGGGCAAGAGAGAATGTGAAGATGTGAGGATGTGAGGATGTGAAGATGTGAAGATGTGAGGATGTGAAGATGTGAGGAAGTGAGGATGTTTGACAGACCCCCGTTATTAGAATAACCCTTCGCTCAGACGCTCTCGAGAAAAATTGCGTGCCAGAAAGCAAAAATCTGCGTGGCAGAAAGTTAAAAATCGCGTGGCATAAAGCGAAAATCTGCGTGGCAGAAACACAAAAACCACGTAGCAGAAAACAAACATCTGCGTGGCAAATCAAACATAGGCATGGCAGGAAACAAAATCGGCGTGGCAGAATCTGTGGCGGAGGCGGCGCAGAGAGAGCGGCATGGCAGTGCCGGCTGCCGCGCACTGCCACGTGCGTAGGGGCGGTGTTGCAGACCGTTCTGCCACTTCTCTGCCCCGCGCCACTCCTGCGCACGTGCAGTGCATGGCAGGTCCGTCTGATTTTCTGCCACGCAGATTGCCACGCAATGCCACGCCGATGTTTATTTTCTGCCACGCATATTCGTGTTTTCCGCAGATGTTTGTTTTCTGCCACGACGATTTGGGTTTTCTGCCACAGGGATTTTGTTTTATTGCCTCTCTAATTTTGGATTGGTCGCGCTCAAATGGTTTTTCCCTACTGCACAGGTTTTGGTTTTCTTCAGCGTATTTTTTTTCGGCTAGCAGGTTTGGCTATGGTGCTTTTTTTTGGCCCGCTGGTGTTGGTTTTGTTAAAATGTTTTTGCCATTCTGAATCATTCTGATTTCGGTCTTGTGCAGTTTGATTCCAAGGTGCTCAAAAAGTAGTTGGTTGCCAGTCAAATCATGTCAAATCTAAGTTGTGTTTTCTTTGCCCAATTCTAAAGCCTACACAACCGGAAGTAGTTTTTGGCAAATGAAAAAAATGCCAGCCGCTAGATGACCTTATGGTGGTTTGCCATGAATTGAAACAGAAAACCGCTCCAAGTCTAAAAGTGTTCGCCAAGAACTATTCTTGACTGTGTAATTTTCTTGGGATCTGTGGGAAGTCAGTGCATTTACTTTTCAAAACCCATCCAAATGTGCCCGTTGCATTTTTTGACAATTTTTATGTTCAACCCACGCTGGCATTGCCAACTCAAATGGAAATAACTTGAACCCCCCGTGGAAATTGCTTCAATATTTTTCAATTGAACCCTTGCACAAAGGGGCGCGGCTCACCCTTGCTAGCCCAGACATGCACAGCAAAACGCAATTTTGCCATGTCAAAGTGCATTGCAATCCAACATTCGTCAAACGGAAGACGCCGCAATGCCAAGTCAGACACGCACGCCAGCCACACACAAAACACGACACACGACACTGCCACAAAAGAAACAAACACCTGCCACGCACAGGATACAATCAGGATACCACATTGCCACTTCAGGACGAGGCTTTCCGAGAAAAAACAGGCACATGCAAAATAAAACAAAAAAACAAACCTAAAACATCCAAAAACATGTTCCGCAAGCAAACCAAAAACTCTGAAAAAAATCCGTTGTATTGCCGAAAAAGGCTTTGCCAGATTGAAGAAGCACATGGCAGAACAACACTGCCACATGTGGCATACACATGCTGCCACACATGTGGCCGCACCAGTCCAGAATTGGAGAAAGCCAAATTTTAAGTTTAGGCCCGTTCTTCATGGTAGAGGAACTGCCCACGTGTATATAAAGTGTAGCGTGTGGATAGTGAAGTGTATATAATGTGTAAAGTCTGGAGTATAACGTGTAAAGTGTAGAGTGTGGGGTGAAAAGCGTAAAGTGCGAAGTGTAAAATGGAAAATGTAGAGTGTAAAGTGTAGTGTGAAGTGTAGAGCGTAAAGTGTAGAGTGTGGAGTGTGGGGTGTCAAGTGTACAGTGTAGAGTATAAAGTGTGGAGTGTACAGGTGGAGCGTAAAGTTTTAAAGTGTGAGGTGCCAAGTGTAAAGTGTAGTGTGTAAAGTGTGAAGCGCCGAGTGTATGTGGAGCGCGGAATGCAAAAAGTAGCGCGGAGTGTAGCGTGTGAAGTTTAAGCGTGAAGTGTAGAGTGAAAAGTGTAGAGTGTAAAGTGCCGAGTGTAAAGTGTAAAGTGTGAAGTGTAGAGTGCAGAGTGTAAAGTGTCCAATGTGAAGTGTGGAGTGCAAAGTGTATAGTGCGAAGTGTAGAATGAAAAGTGTAGAGTGTAAAGTGTTGAAGTGTAGAGCGTAGAGTGTAGTGTGTAAAGTCTACAGTCTGGAGCGTAAAGTGTAAAGTGTGGAGTGCAAAGTTTAAAGTGTGGAGTGTAGTGCTGCGCCTGCCATGCAAAATTGAAATTGAGGTCTCCAAAGTGCTGCGCCTGCCATGAAAACTTTGAAAAAGTATCGCGCCTGTCACACAGAACGATTTTTTGACACGCTACTGTATTAGGAAACATGTTGGACTGTCGCAAAGTGCCGGGCCTGCCACACGAAACGGTGTTAATGACCGTTTTTGCAGCGCTCATAGTGACCCCACCGCGGTCGCGCAGCGGACGGTTGCCGACCGTTGCGGACACAAAAGCATCGTCGGGCGGACATGCCTCAAGCCCTGGACCACAAAGTAAAACGAGAACCCCTCGCTACGCACTGAGAAAAATTGTTCACGTTTGGCTCCGAAAATTAAGCGTCGCAAAAAGATCAGAAAGCCAAGTGACCATTGAAATACTTCTTTGCCCTCGCCGAGAGCCTCAGAGCCGTTCTCACATGGCCCACCAAGGTCACACTAGATTGGGGTTCTTTACTATGGTCAAAAAAATCAATTTTTTCCATCTAGCGAAATGGTCACAGGAAGTTCGGTTTGCAAACTTGCGAGTTACGGAGCCATTGTCAGTCTTTCAGTCACGGCAATCCCCGCAGCCCGGGAACAAGTGAATGCGCTTGTGAAACCATGGATGTGCGCAGGTCCAAGTTTTTTTTCGGGTATGGTGGTGGCCCGCGGGGTCGCTATGTATTATAGGGTCTCTGTTTCTGCGGTCGCGGGTTTCGATAAGGAAGAGTCGCCGCAAAAAAGCGCACGAAACTGTAGCGAAAGTTTGCTTTGCAGCAGGCTGGGACTAATCTGTGTCTGTACAGTTCAAAAACTATCAACCAGGTGTACCAGGTCGAAATGTCCGCCATCCCCTTGTCGGGGCTGGCAGCACCTGGCCTGGGAGGTGAGGAGGGAACAGGGCAACCCACCTGAACAACAATGTTAAATCCCCAAAAATGCCACTCACATCGACAAAGAGCTCTGCCGAGAAGCCACCTTAGAGCAGGTGGGTGTGTGAGAACATCCGCCCATTGGATTTGTTCTCGAGGTACATGGCAAGGAGCCAGAGCGCAGCCAGCGCGAATTTCATCAAAACGGCTGCAGTGTGGGGTTTGTTCGATGCCTGGTTCCGCAGCGAGAATACGTTGCTTTGGTTATCACTGCAAACTGGGATCCTGACAGCAGAAGCAGCAGTCTTACCTTGAAGTTTCAACATGCAGTGTGTCAGCACTAAAGTGCCGAGCAATTCCACGGCTCTAATTCTCTTCTTGGGGTTCCCAGCTTTGAAAGCCCAGGGAAACTGGGACTGTATGCTGAGTGTCTGGCCGGGTCCTGAGAGTCTGACAGCCCCCAAGTCCGAAGCACTCGCATTGCTGCCTTCCCAGTCAATGGCTTTCGAAGTCATGGCTGCGTTCTGGATCAGGAGCTCCAGGACCTCAAGCACCAGGGTGTGCTTTGGGTTTTCATCTGATTTTGCGGTAGGTTGGGATGGATCATGATGCCCAACCAGCCCAACCATGTGTTCAAGCCGCCAGGATGGCTAGAAGGGATGTGGTCATGTCGTTCGCCCATCCATTCGGAGAAGCCAGCCAAAGTCACCCACAAAGACAAAGCCCCAGTCAATCTGAGGAAAGATCTTGAGCTGCGGTTCTTCCCCAGTAAAGCTGGGCACTGGCCATGCTATAAGTTCCGCCCTTGTTGACCCACCATTCTTCTTGGAGTTACGCCACTTGGTATTTCCAGTCGCGTGGCAGGATCTTCACGCGTCGGTTGAAGAGGACCCATTGTTGGTGGTGCGAAGGCCCTACCCGTTGTCCTCTCCATTGTCTGGTTTCGGATATGCTGGTTTGCACCCCCCACGGAGCCATCCTAGATGGTGCGTACCTTGTCTCCTTCATCAATGGCAGCAAGTGGTCTCGGGCACAATTCATCTGGGTGGCATTGTCATCGTTCGTCCATATATGGCCTGAGAGGCCAAGTTCAGAGAGGCGCTTGATAGTGTCCTGCAGGTCAGTCATCTTGCCCTTGAGCTCTTCATTGAGTTCCTCAGTGGGCTTGTCGTAAAGCACCAAGAAATCAGCCGCTTCATCTCCTTCCTTGATCAGCGTTTCTGAAATTGTCTCCAACTCATCACAGGAGGATACCGCCATGTTTGGAAGGATGTTCGAATTTTTGATTTTGCGCTAAGCTTGGATACAGGGGGTGCTTGAGCCGGACATTTTGGTTCAACGTTTCAAACATATGACTTGCAACCGCAAGATGCAAGAACCAAAAACTAGGTATTGGAAACAGAGTTGGTTGGCAGTCAGCCTCAACGGTTTCTTATGCCACTTTGTCAACGTCTACCAAACATTGCCTTGCCTTGCCAGCAAATAAAAATGCAAGTGTGTGACTATGTAAGTTGATCCGGTCTTATCTGTGATTGGTCCCTGTTTAAATCTGGCTTGCAGTGCGAGCGGCATGGGCTTGCACTCTCTGGGGCGCGTGGTTAGAACTGAACCTGTCAATCTAATGTCCGATTTCTGTTCATGACATGTGGGGAATTCCTCAGTTCCTCTGCTTTCGATTTTTCACCTTTAGCAAGCCCACATGGTAACATGACATTGTGTGCGCAAGTGGCCGCCGCATCTCAAAAAGAAGGGCATTTCTTTTTGAAGACCGGCTTGCTGGAGCCCGAATAGCAGCCGCACCTGCGGTTCTTGAAGATCGTGCTGCCACCTCGCTTTGATGACCATGGCTCCAGCCTGCATGCGTATGTGGCATGCATGCGCAAACTGCACATCGGTACAGTACATCTTTTCCTTCACACCGTACTGTCGAGCTACACGACATGACTGGTACTCTTCCTGACATCATTTTTTGGGGGCCAGTGGCCCAGACCAACCTGAGGAAGGAGAGGGGGGGTCTGAAGCATCGCCGGCACTCCTGCCTGAATATGAACAAGCAAGCTTGAATGTTCCATCATGCAAGGTGCCGTTGCTAGATGATCAGAACAATAACATGCGCAGTCACGCGTGAAGAAGTTGCCTTTATAAACTGATCGCGACGTGAAAGTCCCTACTAGGTGATTGCAATAAATAAACTATATATGATAAAATGGCGTGAAAATCGCGCCAGCAATCGCGATGTCCAGAGCCCTGGGCGCAGAAGACGCTATAATTCGCGCGCGCGCAATCAAACTTCAGACCTCGATTTTCCTGAAGCAGTCGAGGGGCGCGGGTGGTTCCTTGATGTGAAGTGCTGCGAAATGCTGCGAATATGTTCACCCTGCTTTGCTGCATGACTACTTAAGATTCGCGCGTTCCATCTCATGACTCTCAGCCCTGCATCAATAGAATTCTTTCAAGTTGCTCCCTCAACCCTTCCTTGCAATCGAGCGCTGCGCAGTCAGTTCATGAGCGAAAGCTTTGTTTCAATCAATGCTTGTTGGTCCACAATAAGCGTGATATACAGCAACCGAGGCAGCTGTAGGACCGGTCTTTGCTCAGATGCCCTCGCAGACATGAAGGCTAAATGCGATTCCTGCAGGATGAATCTGGCAGCCTCACTTTAACGTTTCCGCGGCAGAGCAGAGACATGCAGAGAGGGACAGCCTGCCCTCAGATGCGGCTTGAACGCAGATTAAAAAAACTTAACGCACGCGTGCAGTTCAAAACTAACCGGCTGGTCGCCTTAGAGGTGCTCAAATTCCGTATCATACGCATCCGGCACTGAAGCTGGCGCGAAAAAAAGCGGCATGGAGAACGCGCTGGCCAACCCTGTCCAGCTTCTGGTGTGCATGGTCGCGGCTTAACCCTACATTCAACCACTATGGCGCGCGGAAATGATGTCAAGTTACCTTCTCGGGGGAAAAACCGGGCACCTGCGACCCCTGATGACCCCTGTGCGAATTTCCGCGATGCCTGGCCTACCCAACTTCCAACCTGTGGTACAGCAGAAAGTCACAAACCCAATGGCACAGCGCCATGTAGTACCAATCAGGCAAACACAGCGTGGTCTACCAAAAAAGGCGCCGTAAGCATCGATGTGCAGGGTGCGTGCCAGCAAGTGATGAGACCATCAACAAGCAACAATCAGCGGATATAGAACGTGCTGGGCACACGAAACATGCAGCAAGGGCCAGACGACTGGTATAGCGCAAAGACAGGAGAAGACCATGCGCATTGATGAAAAAGTTGCGCGTGCCCATGATGCAAGAACAAAACGGCAACCGTGCGGCAATGGGTTGCAAAACTGGGAGGGAAAACCCTCGCACAAGGCGAAAGAGCGTCTTGAGGTGTCTATAAGCGTTTTCTCACCGGCGCATCTTGCCTGCAGGCTGTGCTCGAATCTGGGGCACGCTCAATCCTAAGGTTGATGCCAGAAACCTTTGCATCTCCAGAACTAACAGCAACCCTGGCCGTTTCACGCTGACAGCCGTCGCCCATTGCCCAAGTTATATTTTAGGGAAAGCTGTTGTAATCCAAGCACATGCCCCCCAAGTAAGGAGCAACTCCAGCTAGCCCTGCCCTTATTTCCAAACTGCTGCTGTGAAGCCAAGCGCTTCTTCTTCCGGAGCGGCCTCCTGTGCAGCAACCCAAACGGCAAGCGTCAACGAAATTATTCAATAAACTAATCACATGAAACATAATGAAGCATCCCCCTGCGCGCGCTGGGCACTTCTCGTGTCAAAGGGTACTTGCTGAGCCGAATTCGTATGCATGTATGTATGTATGCATGCATGTATGTAAATAAAAGCATATTGAAACAGTAAACACGTATAACTATAAATATAATAAAAAATATTGTCGAAGGAAGTTTAGAAGTCAAACTTCCGACAATATGGACAGATGAAAAGCAGAGCTGGGCAGAGGCAGAGAGAAGAGAAGAGTAGAAGAGAGCAGATCAGAGAAGAGAAAGAGTCAGAA
>Ga0126342_10004037_pt1 | contig 24733 bp, 31 predicted proteins | sample Cyp1metagenome_FD_92528 | JGI IMG/M metagenome (GOLD analysis project Ga0126342, IMG submission 92528) | Coral microbial communities from Lord Howe Island, Old Settlement Bay, Australia - Cyphastrea 1 metagenome | ecosystem: Host-associated > Invertebrates > Cnidaria > Coral ...
AGAACCATTGGGAGCGAGATGCACTTGTGCACCGCAACCATTGGGTCTCTGTGGCAGCCAGGTCATCACACCATCCAAGTCTGTACAGGTGTCCAACGCCAAAAGGGGGAGAAGAAAGATTACAAGTAAAATGCCTCCTCAAGTAGTGCAGTGTAGCGCAATGTAGTATCACCAACAAGTGCTTCCATAGCAATCAATGTAGACTGGAATTCATAACCACTGCAAGAGGTCATATTAAAGTACATTGACCCTGGAATGCAGTTTGCCCGTACTGACATTAATACATGTCCACTTGTTTTGACTAATTCAAACATCTGCCAAACATCCAGCCGGTCAGGGTCAACTTAAAGGGTTCCCATGACCATTACTTTTGGTTCAAGATCGCAATTTGCCCAGTGTGAAACAGGGTGCGTGGTTGGGCCATCAGATTCTTTGAGAGAATCTTTTTTTTCTATACCAAATTTTGGCAAGAAATCGTTCAAAAAGGAAGGCGCCACAGCCGAAATTGGTGCCACAAGAAACCTTAGATTATCTTAATTTTAGACCAATATTAAGCACAAAGCTACTCGACAGATGTTTTTGCCCCTTCTATTTGGCTTTGGACGCAGGGACTGCGCGGTGTTGTAGCGATGGGGTAGTATTGAGGCGTTCTCGGTGAAGTGTGTGCAATTGTGATACTTGGCGGCAAGAACAATAGAGTCTATAGAGGTGTCTATCTATCCGTTTGATTTTCTATTTGCGACTCCAATGCTGGACTTGTTTCATTGTTCATCCTATCCAGGAAGCGTTGGAGGGAATTGTTGCCAGGATATTGTGACCATTAGTTTTGTTTCTTCTTGCGGCCAAACTAGCGACCTGGGTCGAAATGCATATTTTTCGTTTTCACAAATTAACATTGCCCAAAACTGTCCCCCAAAAAAAACGTTCCACTTTTCAGGAAATCGAGCCCCTATTTGAAGGAAAGCTAGGCAATGTCACCATTCAATAACGAGAAAAATTGTTCTGTGGCAACCATGTGCCCAGTTGCCGCCCTCTGGGCGCAGATGTTTAGGTTCTGCAGTTTCAGCCGTTGGCAATCTCTTGGCAAACTATGAGTTGTTTTTGAACATATTCATATAAATTGTTTGTCCGGATTTGGCCATTGCTTCTGCGGCATTTTGGATTAATTTAATAGATTGAGGCGTAGATTTGGTCAGATGTTGTCAGGGCTGGATAGGCACAAATTTGGGCAAAAAAATGGCAAAGGAGGAATCCGCAGGAGAGCGAGGAGGAAAAATGTGCAGAATAAGGAGAAGGATGAGGACACGGCACTGGTTTGAAACCTACAAGACCCAATGCCCCCAACATGAGCGGGGGAAAAACATGCCGTTTTTTCTACACATTTCATCAAATTTAACCATCCCATCAATCTCAGGGCTGAGATGAACTCCGCGAAGCAAGCGTTCAGACAAAAGATGTTCCTTTGGCTGACATTATTTGCTTATGGGTTGTCACAAAACATATCAAAATATGACAATGGTCTGACAAAGGTTTGACTGCGCAATCGAACTCAACTGGTCGGCATTTGCTTGTGTTTTGTTTCGTTGCACTTATGTAATGGTTTCTTGATGTTTCTTGTCAACAGATATCCACAGCTGGTAGCATTGGTAGCATGGAGGATGCGCGACAAAATTCAACGACCCAGCTCCACTCATTAGACTGCAAGGGTGATCTTGGTACGCACATGTTTTGGCAAACCAATCAGTTGTGCCGTGGCTGTGGTGTAGCCCTGTTGGTTTGTTCAGTGGAGGCATCACCTCAATCAAATGATGAGCGAGAAAGGATTGCCGACCGAACTGCGGAAGCGTTTCTCAAGCTGAACCAAGTGCTGATCAACATGTTTTTGTCTGACATGTGGCAGTCGGCCTTTGAAAACGAAAAATTAAATTCAATGTTCAAGGTGAATCGTTGTGACATGTGCTGACATTCAGGGACCCCGTGTCCTCAGAAATTATATAATTACTTTATATGATTATATACATATATATATATACTATATTATATTTACATATGCATATATATATATATATTTATATACACACATGTGGGTACATAACATGTTTCAAGGCAAATGCTTGTATACATGCACATGCACATGCACACATCCATAAACACATGCATTTGCATATTCATATTACGAACACATGTGCGTGCACTTTATGTGGGCGTTTTCTATGTAGGCATATGTTTTAGCGTGTGTTGCTACGGTGTTCGTGTGAATATTACATCTAAGTGATTTTGAATGCATTTATTTGCCCACATGTTCACATCTACATATACAAGCAGAGACATGCAGAATGTTGAAAACATTCGAAAAGGGGCCAGGGTGGCAAAGTAGCTATTTCAATCATTTGTGCGCCATTTCATCTATTTTCGTCTGGGGGTTGCGTCGCAGTGCATGTGCCCTTGAGGTTTGAGAACTTTCTTCTTGCAGAATCGGCACCAATGCAATTTCATAACGCACCAGCAGCTTCAGAAAGACATGAGGCGTACAGAGTCTTGGACGTGTGACTGCGTTTAGATTTTCCAACAGGAGATGAATTTGACTTCAGAAGGCAAAGTTCATAGATTATGAGTGTCTTGTTCAGCAGTAGTCAATAGTTGGCTTAGTAAATTGAACTCGTTTCCAGAAGATGCGGTTGTTTGGTTGCGCTGCCAGTGCCCAGCTACAAGCAGAAGTTTGCACAGTTGTAAACCTCCCGTGGCTTCGCAAAGTTCGGAGGCCCAGGTGTTTTCAAGAAGGTCTCCTGGGAAAACACTGCAAACATCCCAGAGGTATGCCAGCTATGCACAAGTGTGTTTTGTCTTCTTTTGAGCAGCCAGGCACAGAGAAGACTTTTAAAAAGAGTATGTTGAGCATAGCATCCCGAGCAGGGTCTATATACGCGAAATCAACCTAGCATTCTGGCGTTTGTCTCAAATCAATGGGCCCACACGCCAGTGGAATTATTTGCTTCAAGCAACGGCTTCATATTTTGCAGACGATGGCTTCATGTGTTTCACTCAAAGATTGCCATGATTCTCGGCGCTGCTGTTTCATGATGCAGATTCTGTTAGTGAAGGCATTGGGCCCTTGACTGCTCCAGATTGGTTCAGTCCTTTCGGTTCATTTGCTTTGGACACCACAGCCGCCACGGCCCAGACGTTTTGCATCAATCGCAATACCACTGGGTGAAACTATCTTGAAAGGTCCCTTTCTTCAACAACTTCTTGTTGCACATTGAAGCTTGGTAGCCCAGATTCAAGCGCGAGCTCTGTGAGCAAGCCTTTCTTTTGAAAGGTGCATTCTGTTTGAGCCGTTGCTTTTTTAGGTAGATACATGATGATACATGTTTGTATCAATTTGTATCCATGTTTGAATCTCGGCAGGATCCTGTTGACTTGCTGCATCTTGCTGCCACTAAAAGTGAAACAAGGTTCATTCACAGCCAGGCGCTCTAGGACCGTTACGACATGACAGCATGGAATCACACCCGGCTTATCTACCTGTGTGAATGCAGTTATATATGCAACACAAGCTTACATGCAACTCATTGCAACTCTATTCTTCCTATTTCTTACTGGAATTGCCAAACTGGCACACCAGACTGTTTCACTCTGGTACTATTGTACTGTATTAATCCAATATCTATACAATTCCGAGTCTCGCAGTTCGGCATCTTCTTCGCGTAGATCATGGAAGCACACGCTCATAGCCTGCGTGTTCTGTAAGCTCTTTACAGGTCTAGGTAGCATATACCTGCATGCTCACACACGACCACGCGTACACAAGGCATACAATCCTCTATTTACATGTTTTGCATTTGCATGTCCAATGTCTATGATCGTTTTGCCTTCTTGTGTTTTCCCGTAGTGGTGTAAATAGAGCGGGTTTGAAACAAGTTCATTGGCTTGAACCGTTCTGCCAAAAACGACGCCTGAACTTGTGTCAACCATTGTCGCACGTGCTGTGTGCGTGTGAGCGTGTGGGCATGTGGGGGCGTGTGTCTCTGTGTCTCTGTGTGTGTGTGCACCCTTCTTACACAGGGCGTGGTATGAATATGCAACGGAGACCGTCATTGACAGTGTACACGTACCCGCTAGGGACGCTCCGTCATGCCACATCTGGTTCTAAGTGCATGTATCACTGTTGGCTTATGCGGTCACAACACGTAGGGTACATCACCATTCTGTACCAATGTACCTGTTTCGACTTGGACCACCTGCTGTGGTTCGCCAGGGGGGGCTTTCTAAAGTTGAAACAGTTGTTGAACCGTGTAGCAAGATTGGACACTTCGACGCTACCGACTCAACTTGGATAATTACATTCAAAACCAGTCCTGAGCGTCTGTGTATGTGTGTATGTGTGTGGGTGTTTGTGTGTGTGTGTGTTTTTGTGCGTTTTGTGTGTGTGCGTGTGTTCGATTATTGTGTTCTTGGTAGTCTAGTTTCCATTCTTCCTTCTGAGAGGCCGACTTCTCTTTGTGGCATAACTTAGATAGTGCTAAGATCTTCATGTTTCTGCAAGGTTGTCATCCTTCGCATTCCTTCGCACATTGTTTGGATGGAGGCTTTTGGCTTCGGGTTTCCTGTTCACTTGGTGACGGTTGGTAGCAGTTGGCTCTTGGAGCCTAAATCCTTTGTTCAAGCCGTGGGCCGCGCGTCAGCCAAGAGTTGTGACGCGCACCTTTGATATCCTTTGATGCCCTTCGCCTCACTGTATCGTTGCTAACCATCTCTGCCCAGTGTTCATTCCAAAATGGTTCTTTCTTGCATGCTCTTCCAAGCAACACTTTCACGCAACATTGATATCAGGATGGCATGGGGTCTTTGCCTTGCTATTGTTCACGAATCCGGTGTGACTATATAGCTCTCAATTTAAGTCTGCGGGCCACCAATCCTTTCAAGGCGGCTTACACATGTCGTCAGTATGTGTTTTGACAATGTACTGTAGTGAAGTGTAATTATTGTATATCATATATCGAATTTCTGTGTGCGTGTAATTCTTGTGCCGTGTGCAATACTGCCCTTTGCTTTGATACTCGCGCACTTTTGCCAAACTACTGCGCGTGCGTATTTCTTTCATATTCTTTCACCGGATGTCCACGTGTAGCGCCTTTGCTCCTTCTAATGGATGTTTTTGAGTGCAGCTTCGTGCACATAGGCACGAACCTGCTCCGTCAGTGTTCTCTCGCACTTTCCAGAGTTTTTGTGCAACATTGTATCATGCATGAATTTTATTTGAATAGAAGCGTGATGAAATGGGCCATGTATATTTACATTTACGTTACAAAAAACATGTATCTTTCCGTTAAGACTAAATGCAACTAGCATTTCCCCAGTGTGTCATGTGTCCTGGTCATTGTGTTGGGTGTCTATAGGAACAGAACATGTTCATCATGGCAATAAAAATTCCAGCATTGTTTGAGTAATCTGACTGTTTCCCGCAGCAGCTCATGGTCTATGAATCGTGACATCGTGCGTTTTTGAGGCTGTGGACGCGGCTGGGCTAGACGCCTCAAATCTCCATGCATGCATTGCAGATGTGGCTCAGGAGAAGGGATGGGATGAGCCGGGGCCATGCCCAGGCGGTACACATGGGACGACCCAAGAAAGCAGATGTCAGATGTGAAGAAGATGTGAAGAAGATGTGAAGAAGATGTGAAGAAGATGTGAAGATATTATCTCAATCGTTTTTTTTAGAAGAACCCTACGCTTAGGCGCTCTCGGCAAAAAGTACGACTTTGAAGCAGTTGGCAAAAGGAATTGCACAAGGACGATGATCAGCGCCAAGGACTACAAAATCACAAAAGGAATCATCATTGCAACCCCCCTCGGCGCCGCCACTCCAATGCGATTTACGACGCGCAGTTGCAAAACGCAATAAAACGTAGGCACACAGCCACTCCAGTGCGATCCGCAAACAACGATTTGCCTCCCGTCAAAAGTCCCAATGGACCTGTGGCACCCACGGCAGCAATCAAGAGCATGCAGGCAGCCTCTCTTCACCCCTTTGCTATTTCCACTTCTCTGCTCTCTTCACTTCTTTGCTCTCCTCACTTCTGTGCTCTCTTCACTTCTCTGCCCTCCTGACTTCTCTGCTCTCTTCACTTCTCTGTGCTACTCAATCTCTGCGCTCTTCGCTTATCTGCTCTCTTCACTCTTCTGCTTCACACCACCACTTCAATTTTCCGTGGCTCGGATGTATCTCGGATGTTTCTCCTCCAAATTTCTGTTGATAAGGATATCTAACAAGAATAAAGCATCTTCGTTCCTAGGGCATGACAGGGACCATAAATTACGCAAAGAGCCGTTGAACACATCGCACTGCGTCACTTCGACATCTTTTGGTCTTCCGATTCTTCCGGAAAGTGCATTTAAAAATGTTCCAACTCAAGGACTTGGCACACGCCCAGCTCGAGTTTCGCTCAGGAGCTGGAAATGAAAGCATATGCCCAGCGTGAAAGCTTTAGCGATGCCCTTCGGAACTTTGGAATATGGTCACCAAGACACCTTCTGCATTTGATTTTTTCCTCTTGGGGCCTCAATGGGCTGATTGTAACATATTGTAACTATGTTGGCGGGTAATGAATGATGGATGTGATTGGATTTTCTGCCCCGCCTTCGCCGCTTGACGCTGTTTTAGGGTCCTTTTTGTGTCAAATCACCGGCCTTGGACCCTGTCATGTTGGGTTCCTTGTCGATGCGATGCACAATAATCTAGGCCCAGGCTGTGAGAAATTGAAAGTGTCTTGGAGGGCCAGGTTTGAATGCAAGTGTCTGACAGCTGTCATGGGAACATGTGTGTCCTGAACTGAAGGAGACAAGGGGCAACAGATAGCAAGTGCATTTTCAGTGTTCGTAGTGGCCTAATTTTTGAAGACACTGAGACGGAGTTTCACCCAAGACTCGACCGCACAGCGCCGGCACGAAGTTTTGCCTTGCGAACATCTCACCGCCTCTGTTTGCTCAGGTCCAAGTGCTGCATATTCTTGCCAGAGGCGTGGCACAAGACAAAACTGGAAAAAATAATGGCTGGAACGGAAGACCCAAGGTTTGATATTCCTAGAATATCAATTGAAATGTGAACCCGCAATGCAAAGAAGACTCGAGGGCCTTCAAGCAGTATCTCGAGGTGCACCAATTGATTGTGATAATCATCCTTTTTTATCCTTTTTTTGGCATGTCCTCGAGGCTCCTGATTTTAGACCCTTCTGGTTTTTTATTGCCGCGGTTTCTTTACTTCTCCGCATTTTTCTTAGTGCCCAAGGCATTGATGAAGTAAAACTGGTCCTTCTGCATGGCAGTTGTAGCAGGACGTGCATTCAAATGGATTGGTCACAATCGAACATTTGAGAGGATTAATGATTAATGCGCTCATGACTTGTCATGTAAGTGTTTGCGCGCCCCCATGGTTATAGGCTCAGGCGCCCCACTAGGCAGAGGAATTCTTGTTGTAGATGGGGGAGGAGCAGCAGGACAGTGCTGCCGATGGTGACCCCGTCGCTGCTGGCACGCTGCTGGGCACCTTGAGGTCAGTTGGCCTAGTGGGGCCCCGGCTAGCTGTGCAGCCATTTGGCCAAGCAGCTGGCTGAGAGGGCAGGCCTCACTCTGGAGCCGTGGATGATGGCCCTGGTGAAGTCGCAGATAGATGCGGCCCTAGAATCCCTAGAGATGGAAGTGAGACTGTCTGGGGGATCAAAGACTCCAGGGCAGCAGGCCATTGACGATGCTGTGCAGCACCTGATCAAGGAGCGTGAAGTGGCGCCGTCTAGTGCAGCTGGATCGACCCACAGGGGGTCTGTCGTCGTCCCGAAGAGGGGCAAGCTAGGAAAGGTCCCTAGGGCCCCGAGCACCGGCAGTAGTGGAGGAAATATGGAAGAGGAGAAGGCTATACACCTCCTCTACAGAGAGCTAGAGCTGGTGGGCGCTCCAGTGGTCCGGCAGATCGAGGCAACGTCCAACCCAGAGAGGGCCAAGATGGCACTCCTAGGGAAGTTCAGGGCGTCAACGGTGAAACGCTATCTTGCCTACTGGCAGGGGTTCAGAAAATGGACCATGGACGCAACAGGGTCCTTGCCATTCCGAGGCGAGCAATTGGTTGACTATTTGTTGGCCAGAGAGGAAGAAGGAATGGGCACCTCTGTGCCCCTCTCGGGAAGGGCGTCGCTTGGTTTGAGAAGCTGGCTGGCTATATGATGGAGACCAGATGATGAGACCTGCATCGTTAGTGGAAACAGTAGTCCGGGACCTTCTCCGGAAACTGGAGGACAAGGCGCCACCCCGGAGGAGAGCGCCTATAGGATGCCATCGGCATTCCTCCCAGCCTTGGAGCAGGTGGTCATGGACAGGCTGAGGGAGGACCATGTGCGCGCTGGCGCGTGGGTGTAGCTCCTGAAGATCTGGTCTTCCCTGAGGTTTGATGATGTGGCCCACCTCCGCGGAAGGACAGTGTGTGGGTGTACGACCAGAAGCTCTCTGGCCTGATGAAAAGGACAAAGACGACTGGCGGGGGGAAACATGTAAAAGAATTTCCCTTCCACGTCTCAGCAGGGGCCTGGATTCAATTTGAGGGCTGGCTGTCAGAAGGGATGCTGGCCTTGAGCAGGGCGCTGGGTGGCAGCTATGAGCTGATGGTCCCTGCGGGCACGAGCAAGGGTGATGTGACCGCCGGGGAGGTCATGGCCTATCAAGAGACGGTAGCGTGAGCATAGAGATCATGCAGGACCTCCGCGACGAGAGAGGCGAGCAGCTGATACCGCACGGGTGGGAACGGTATTGGACAGAGCACAGTGAGCGTGCTACTATGCCAAGCGCTTTGGCGGCGCTGGGAATAGAGAAATCAGAAAGGGACCTTCTTGGGCGGTGGACGCCCGAGGGTTCAGACCAGTACGTCCGGACCTACAATGCTGTGGTGGGTCGCCTGCAGGCGGTGTACGGGGCTACGAAGCCTTCGACGAGGGTGCCGTCCTGGAGGGCCTCAAGATGTGGCTGTGCGAAAAATGGGACGTCGACGCGGGGGAGGCCAATGCTGCGATTGAAGCCTGGAAGAAGAAGCTCGCCCCATGGCCAGGCTTCGCTGACCAGGTGAAGAGGGGAGCTGCAGCCCCTGACCTGGACGCTCCAGTCCAGTGGGGCCGGTGGCTGAAGAAGAGAGTTCCAGTTCCTCTTCAAGTGACTCCTCGTTGGAGAGCGCAGGGGAGGACCCTTCCCAATCTCACTGTTCCTTCTGAACGAGGTCATGATCTGTTGGGCCACCCATTCGCATAGCTTGGGAGGCCAGGAGCTCTTCGTGCTGTGGGAACTGCCACATGCTGCCTGGGGAGTGACCATGCACTCGGTCTTGCTTTGTTTTACCGAGGTCTTCAAGCTGCTCCATGAACGCGACCTTGTCCTCCTGGACCAACTGACGCTTCATTGCCTCAAAGGCGAATTTCCCAATATGTTCCCCAATTCAGCCTTCTTCCTCCTCTGGCCTGAATTCCATGTGAAACCACGCAGACACTGTGAGGACCTCAAAGGGAACGGTCCCTCTTCATTTGCCCACGGTGCCCAGGGAGGGGTGACAACCAGGGCATCGCCTCCCCCTGAGTCAATCAGCTGGAGCCATTTCTTCTGTACCCCTGGCTGGGTGAAGTCGACCTTACGGCTATGCCGGAGGTCCAGTTCGATCACCTCCACAACTGCGTGAAACTGCTTTGCCATCTTTCTGACAAACCATGCTAGTGAATTCTTCCTCCTCTTCCCTGAGAAGAGGTAGAGCACCACGTACTTGCGGGGTCACGCAGCTCCTCCCGTATCTGGGGGCTGCCGGCGGGTGTGCACTGGAACATCGCGTGCTTGTCGGAGAAACAGATCCCGCACTGGTGTGCAAATTTGCACTTCTTTTGTTTGCACTTTTCCCCCACCGTGTTAAAGCGGTAACAGATGGGGGTCCCCTCCTTTGTGTGCGACGCGCAACCTTGAAGTTGCTTGCCCTTTGCCCTTCCCTTTGTCTCTGGTGCCCTTTGCGTTAAACTTTTGCTTCTTCGTGTGCCCATCTGGCTGGCCACCAGTGTTGCTTGGCCTCTTGGCGACCAACGCCAGCGGGGTAGTGAAATGCCTCTCCTTCGTGAGAGGATCCCTCCATGCAGCTCGGAGAGCCACTGGGAAGGCTACCCCTTCTTGGTTCATTCTCCTTGCAGCCTCCTTTCTGACTGCCTTCTCATATGACAGCACTAGGCCGAAGGGTGGCGCGGCCACCGTCAGGCCGTCCGCGTCCTTGGCATTCAGGCCATAGACGTGTTCCCCTCATCAAGTAATCCTTGTAATCCTCAAAGACCTTGATGTAGTCACCTTGAAATTCCGGCCTGTTGGTGTGGCGAAGGGCCACCATCTGGTACGCATTCCTCAGCGTGTACTCCTTTGCCAGTGTGAGACGCTCGTCCACCTGCTCCAGCCCTATCCTCATTGCAAGCCATTCCGATGTGGATACGGGCTTCCTCCACTCCTTTGTGTCTAACTCTGCTTCCACCTCTGCTGCCCTCGCCACCCTTGTCCGTGCGTTGGTCCATGCGCACGTGACTGAAGCAGCTTGGACTCTCTCCTCCAGCGTCCTCTCAGGGTCCACGTCCATGTGGGCCTTAAGGACAGCCCCTAAATCATCAACATCCTTGGCAATGTTGGCGAACTTTTCCGGTGTAGTCACACCGGAGTGGAACCATTTCGCCGCCAAGGCCTTCGGAACTTCGTTCCTGTCAAACAGAAATTTACGGTCTGCACTGCCCTTCTTTAGGGCTGCGACCTCCTCTTCCGCCGTCAGCGCAACCGGCGGCATTGGTCCGCTGTTGCTGGAACCAGACCGGCTGCGGGACCACCCATCAGCCCAGTCAAGTCTTACCCTGATTTGTGGGCGCATCCACAAGTGCAGAAAGTGTTTGTCCCGGTCTCACCAGGACGCAGATTGCTCTAAATGAGCGAGTCGACCCAACGCCAAGGAGCACAGCAGCCTGGTAAAACTTGGGTTGCGAAGTTCTTGAAGGACGGGAGTGTTTTCTTTAGGGTTGCGAAGGTGTGTTTACTTGTTTTCTTGGGCTGTGTTCAGTTGCAGGGATGTGCATTAGGTGACAGGTCAACCTTTTTGATTGGGCAGGGAAACATGTTTTAGTTGTCATGGGACAGACGCAGTCATGGCTGAAGATAAAGGTGCTGAGGTTGAAAAGCCCCCCTTCGGTGGATTTTGGGGATGGGGATGAAGAGGATCCCTCCCCCACTCAAGGGCTACCGCAGAGATCCACGAGGACATCTTGAAACCCAGGAGAGTGGAAGCAGCCCTGAAAGCGGCAAAGAACTTCGAGGACTTCAGGCGGAACAGGCCTTTCAAATTTTTGCGCTTGAATTCTGGTCCAAATGATCCCCTTGGTGAAGCTATCAAACTTGAAGCAGCTCGCAACAGGTTGGAGGCGGTCATACTGAACCTGGACGAGCAGAAGGACGTCAACTTGGACCTATCGCAGAGGTCGAGCCACAGACATTGATTGTCCCAGGAGGTGAAGGCCGGAGAGTGGGATTACGTCCACGCAGGTTTTCCATGGGATCGTTCTCCATGGCTCGACATAATCGAACACCTGGGAAACTGGGACCGGTGAGGGATAAGAAGAACATCTATGGCCTACAAGGGAACAGCGTTGAACAGCAGCAAGAAGCGGACCGTGGGACGCGCAACAGGCGGCGGAACTGTACAAGGACCAGGTCAACTGCTGCAGAGCTCGCAAAGTTCCACTTGTAGCCACATTTGAAAACCCACCAGGCAGTGATGTCTCGGGAAGCGGCAACGGAAGGAGAAAAGGCGCACTACAACATATGCGCCTACCAAACTAAGGACAAAACGAGGTTTAAGAAGCCGGCGTTTGGGCCAGAAGATTGGAGGACATGGAATCCCTTCAACGTGCGTGCAGGTGCCCCGCATGGATCATTCACATTGCACTCGTGGGCAAAGCTTTGACTTCCAGCGCGGCAGAGTATCCTATGGGCCTCGCCGATGCGGTGGCAAAACTGGTTGTGGTGGAAAAGGACCTTCAACTTGGAGCGGTGGAGATTCCAGGTCGAGACAAAAGCGTAGGAGGTGAACCAACTGCAAAAGGCGTGGCTTGAAAACGAGGAGAAGAAGGAGACAGGGGCGGCGACCAGAGCCCCGGCATCCAAGAGAGCCGCGTCGATCGCCTTCAAGACTGACAACATTGAGACGGATGATCTACCTTCCGGTTCACGTAACCAAGGAGGTGAAAGAGGAGCACAACCATTGGCTGGATGCGCAATCCCGCCAAAAGCGTGAGGAGACTCACACAATTGGCAAACGCGGAGAAGAAGCTCGCAGCCTTGTGGAATGAATTTGAGGAATCACACCCAAAGTCCCTGGAGCTGGCGAGGAACTATGGCAAGCCGGACACCGTCTTCCATGATGAGATTCTGGAGGAATGGCGGAAAGCTATCGTGGACAACCTGGTGAAAGCTATCGTGGACAACCTGGTGAAAGTGGAAGAGAAACGTCATCCGCAAGAATTGGGAGTTCCATTCACCTTTGCAAGCAAGATTTTGGGAACAGCGGACCTGGAGCGAAGAGGCAGCGGACGGACGTGTGCCTGCCGGACTTCATGCGGCGTGGGGCTCCGCTTGGTATGGTCATAGAGATCCCCCTCAGCGGAATTTTCCCTTTAGCTTTGGACCAGGAGATCATCAACGCTGACCCCGCAGGCGAATTTTGAACAGTTGAAGCTGCTGAGGAACTATCAGTCAGTTCGGATGCAACCCCAAGGCGGAGGTGCAGATCAACCGCTACGTGGAGAAAAAGTTCGCCAGAGGGTGTCTTGGGAATGGGTCCAACGTCTGTTGGGCAAAACTGGAACGGTGTTCAAGATGGCGCTCATCCTGAAAGAGAAGGAAGACAGCTCAGTGAAGAGGTGCATCATCTTGGACATGAGAAGGAGCTTTGGAAACGCAAGGGCCAAGGTCGACGAGAAGATAGTGCTTCCGCGGTTGACCGACGTGACCGCGATGCTCCAGAACATGTGGAAGCCAAGAGGTGGACACAAAGGCCGTCGACGTGAAGAGGATGAAGATGATTTCGAGCTCTACCTCATCGACTTGGAGGACGCCTTCTGTGCAAAGCGCCTTGGACGAGACACAGCTCCAGCTGCACGTGGATGACATAATATTGGTGGTGTCTTTGGGCCCCAGGGAAACAAGGGAGTCAAGACTGGCCTGCATCCTGTACACGGCAGAGGCGTATTTGGAGTGAGGACAAATTTGAAAAAGGGAGTACGTGGGAGAGTGTGGATATAGGCTGCACGATGGAGGTACCAGTTGTCACTGAGGGCGAGCCAGAGGTCGTGATCCTGGGCATCTCGAAGCAGATCATCGACCAGGTCCTGACAACGCTCCACACGTGTGCTGGAGGAGGCATGGGAGCCATCAAGGAGCTCAAGTCAACGACGGGCGGACTGTCGTGGGCAGGAGGCGTTCTACTCCGCTTGCGTTGGACAACGTCCTCTATGCAACTTTGAAGGAGGTTGAGAAAGAACAACGTGATGGATCTGAAGCCCATCGTGCAGCTGCGAGGCAAGTCCCGGGCAAAGGTTGGTCTGTTCCCAACCAAGCGGCTTGGGGGAATCCACTTGTGGCTCCTCAAGCTGTTTGAGAACCCGGTGGAAAATCTGATTTGAGTGGAACGGATGAAGCAACCCCCAGTGTCCATGGGCGTCATCACAGACGCATCGCCTAAAGGTTGGGGCGCAGTGCTGATGAAGGTGGACGAGACAGGGAAAACCCGCCTTCGTCCGCTCAAAGCCGTCGAAGGATTCATCTCCAAGAACGAGGCAGAGCTGCTGGAGGTGGAATGGGGCGAGGTCTTGCGAGCGGCGAACATGTGGGGCCCAAAACTTCGTGGTCGAGCCATCTTCATCAGATCGGGTTCCTCAATTTAGTTTCGCTGGGTGGTCCGCAAGAGGTACATAAACCCAGATAGCATAAGTGAAGAAATTTGGGAAACCAAGCAGTCAGGCAAATGCTCCCCGTGTCGAAGCGCGTGGCGCTACGCATGGGCCACCATTTGGATGCTTCGGTGCATCGAACTGGTGCAGCTGAAGGTGAAGGACGTGACAGTCAACCACCTCGACAGGACCGTCACCTTGTTCATTAAGAAGTCCAAGATGGACCAGGCTGCACATGGTGTCAGAAAGACGCTGAAATGCTGTGGTAACCTGGAGTGCTCGAGGCTGAAGCTTTTCGCAACGGATCCTGGCAGAACACACCGACATCCACGAGGACACCCCGCTGTTCCCGGACAAGGATGGATCAGCCGTCCAAAAGGTCAAGGTGATAACGTCATGGATGGAAAACATCGAAAGTGAAATCACAGGCCACTCCAGAAGAAGGAGCGGTGCGATGCTTCCGATACATGAGATTGGAACACTTGGGAGATGGAAGTCCTCGGCGGCGTTTAGGTACATGGAAGAAGCTTTGCAGGACACCCCGTTGAACGCTGGCCTTTCAGTGTCTTTGTCATCCATTCCGGGGGGCAAGTCTGCGCCGATGACACCGTGCCCAGGAACACCAGCTCCACAGGCGTGGATTTAGGAGCCACAGGACAGCACCAGGCGGCGTTTTCCGACAAAGCACCTAGCTCGAGGAAGAAGAAAGCAACAAAAGTACCCGGACCATCCCGGACCCGAACAATGTTGGGCAGTCTTGATAGGCAGATACGGACGTACATCACACCGAGTGAGAAAGGCGTCCTGGAACCTGAAGTTGTCGGACTGGGACACGTGGTGTGGATGGCACTTTTCAGAGAAGAATGTGAAAGCATCGCTGGCTCCAAAATTCCTGCAGGGATCAAACAAGTGCAAAAAGCGCGAATCTGCATATGAGGCGCGCGACGCTGTCAAAGGAGGCATCAGTTTGGCGCAGCTGATGGCTTTTGGAGATACAGCCCCTGCTGATGGATTGGATGGCTTGGATGACTGACTGATAAGTCAGGGCAGCAGAGACGCTGCATCCACCGAAGAAAAAGCGTGAGAGCGCTCTACATTGGTGGGCGGGTGGGCTTGAATTTCTGCGACATGCTGTTATGGCCAAAAAGTATTCAAAAAGTTGGTTGCCTTCGAAGATGGACAAAGAACCCTTCACTATTCGGGAAGAAATAAGAAGTGTCCTTGCGTCATCAGTTTTGATGGCCAAGTTACTGTAATTTCCCCTGTCAAACTTTTGCTATTGTTATTATTTATTATATCATTATTAATTATTCTATAATTAGCAACTATTTATTATATTTTATTATTATTATTATTCGTGCTTGTGCCAGCATTTGGCATCATGGCAGGTTTGGTATTGTTGAACACTCGGGTGGCTTCCAACGGTGCAGTTTGGGGAGAAGATTTCGTCCTTGCAGATGTGCCATTGATTCAGAGGTTTTCAGGCAGGGAGTGGGGCACGAGAGCCCCAGAAGCTAGGACACAAATGAGATGAGTGTTACATGTGTTACTCGTATCATAAGGTTTCAGGTCAATAGAGAAACCCAAACTCAAGAAACCCTGGTGCAGTGATGTGCAGTGTGCGGGAATGCATTGGCCCATATTGGCCCCATTTGGTGGAAGCCCTGTTTTGGGGGAAGAGGTATGTGTTCTCAACCTTTCACACACATACAATATAAATAGATAAATAAATAAACAAAGAAATAAATAAATATAGATAGATAGATAGATGGATAGATAGATAGATAGATGCCATTAGAACACCTTCAGACCAGGTGTTCTAGCTTTGTATACCATATGGACAAGAGATCATCGCCAATAGCTTTCAAGCAGACCTCGTTGAAACCCTCGTCAGTTGGCATTTCCGCTTTGGTGCAGGCTTTGCACTTACTTACGTAGAGGTTCTTTGCTTGAAGCGTGGGCCTCTTGGAGGAAAATACCAGACCACGCGGTGCAGCGAGAAACTCTTGGCATAGGGTTTACCAGGGCACTCCCACGGGATGAAATATGGAAGAAAAACTTTAAACCCCATAGCACTGGAGAAAGTCAGGTGTTCCATCCAAGCACGTTTTCTGTATTCTTCACATACCTCGGCGGACTGACTTGCGCAACGTCGAGCACAAGATTAAAACATGTGTGCTGTTGCTAAGCGAGTCCTGTTTGGACGCACACAGCGCATTGGTCAAAATAAGACAGTGAAGCGTCTTACTAGGATTTTTCCCTTTTCATGAACAACATCTCCGTAGGAACGCTCGTCAAAGGAAGTTGGGAAGCAATCTTCCGAGTTACGGACCGATAGAATTGTGAGACTCTTACATCACATATCAAAACACTCAATGAAGGGCGGTGTGAGACTTTACATCACATAAGAATACATTCAATGAAGGGTGGTGTGAGACTTTACATCACATACCGATACATTCAATGAAGGGTGGTGTGAGACTTTGTATCACATATCAATACACTCAATGAAGGGTGGTGTGACACTTCACATCACATAACAATACTCAATGGAGGGTGGCGTGAGACTTTACATCACATAACAATACACTCAATGAAGGGTGGTGTGAGATTTTACATCTCATAACAATACACTCAATGAAGGGTGGTGTGAGATTTGACATCACATAAGAATACATTCAATGAAGGGTGGTGTGAGACTTAACATCACATAACAATGCACTCAATGAAGGGTGGTGTGAGACCGTGGTGTGAGACTTGACATCACATAACAATACACTCAATGAAGGGTGGTGTGAGACTTGACGTCGCATAACAATACACTTGTGTAATGGCTGTATGATTGTTGTCATTTGGTGGTGCCATGTGCGGAGAGAGATGCAGGTTTGCTACGGGATGCTGCGAAACGTATTGTAATGGCTGCATGAATGTTGCATGTGCTTTGTTTTTGGGAGGAAGCCAGAGCACGAAACCTTGTAGACCTTGTACTTGCCCGTGTAAAGTGGCTGCAGCCGGCGATGAAAGGTATCTCCTGGGTGCGGCGGTTGCGGCTGTAGTCGTTTTGGTTTCTCCTTTGTGTTCTGCAACGAGTGGTTGTTTTTGTGTGCGTAGTTCTATGCGTTTCTTGAATCTGTGGTTGCAGATCGCATTGGAATGGCTGCATGATTGTTGTCATCTGGTGGGGGCGAACAGAGATGCAGGTTTGCTACGGGATGCTGCGAAACGTATTGTAATGGCTGCATGAATGTTGCATGGGCTTTGTTTTGGGCAGGAAGCCGGAGCACAAAACCTTGCGATTTTCCGTGTAAAGTGGCTGCAGCCGGCGATGAAAGGTAGCTCGTGTGTGCGGCGGGTGCGGCTGCGGTCGTTTCATGCGCGAATTGGTTCCTCCTCTGTGTTCTGTAGCGAGTGGATGTGTCTGTGTGCGTAGTTCTCTGCGTTTCTTGAATCTGCGGTTGCAGATCGCATTGGAATGGCTGCGTCAAAGGGCTCGGTGCCGCGGCTGCATGCGTAATATTTTTGTCTTTTGCAGCTGGATCTCGTAAATAGTATTGAAGTGGCTGTATGACGGCTGCGAGAGTGATTTGTCAGCAGATTTTCTCAATTTTTGTGCTAGCAATTTTCCTTTCAAAATTCCTTTTAGAAAAGTGCTTCCTTTTTTGTCTCACTTTGGCGTCGAGATCCCACTGTGGAGATGCAATTTCCGACGTTGCGTGTAGTTCTATGATGTTTCGCAATTCTGTGTCTGCAGATCGCATTGTAGTGGCTGCGTCAAGGTTGCTTGGTGCCGCGGCTGCGTGCGTCATATTCTTTTCTTTTGCAGCTGGATCTTGTAAATAGTATTAGAGTGGCTGCATCAAGTAGGCTGCGACAGTGATTTGTCAGCAGATTTTTCAACTGGGACGTGCTTTGCGCAAGCTTTGTAGTACAAAGTACAGCCCGAGCGCTGGTTAAGAATCCGAAAGCTTGAGTGCCAGGGCCCCTCAAATTCTTATTTTTACATGCAGGCAAATTTACACCACCATAGGCCGAGGGTCCCTCAAATTCTTAAGGCATTCTTAGTTATGTATTGCGTGCATCTGCGCAATTTGGCGCAAGCTTAAACGAGGTAAGGGGGCGGAGGCAGATTTGACAAGAGGCATGCGAAAAAATGAAATTTGAGAGCCTGAAAAATTGTTTTTTTGCAAAGCCGGGCTTGCCTGAGTTTCATGAGAGCAGCGCGGAAAAAACCTTTTTTAGAGCCTGATTTTTTTTCAAAGCCAGGCTTGTCTGAATTTCATGAGGTTAGTGTGCAAAAAAAATAAAAAATTGGAGTCTGACAAATTGTTTCTTTGCAAAGCCGAGCTTCTCTGAGTTTCATGATAGCAGTGTGGAAAAACAAGTTTTTGGAGCCTGAAAAGTTGGTTTTTTGCCAAGCAAGTTATTGCGTAGAACAATGTTTCAGGTCCCCAAGTCTACCCACATAGTGATTTTGTGTGGAATTGAAGCAGTCCAAATGCGTGCGCAAAAAAAATCGGAGCTTGAAAAGTTGTTTTTCCGCAGAGCCCTGCTTCAGCTAAGTTTCTTGGCTATTCCAGCTAATTTTGTTGTTTATTTCCTTATCTTTGGAAAAGCAGCCAAAGATCGCATGGCTCAGTCGGCAGCGCGGCGGGCTAAGGCGCCGAAGTCGCTCTTTTCGCCAAGTTTTTGGGTAAACAATGTTCCAGGTCCGATTGGAAGCAGTCCAAGCATGCGCGGGAGAAAAAAAAAACGGAGCTTGAAAAATTGATTTTCTGCAAAGTTTCAGTTTTCTTCAAGTTGTTAGGGAAAACAATGTTCCAGGTCCCCACATCTATCCACATATCGATTTTGCATGGATTGGAAGCAGTCCAAGCATGTGCGAAAAAAACGATTTTTCGGAGCTTGAAAAATTGTTTTTCTGCAAAGCCCGATTTCATCCCAGAAGACCATAAGGGGTCACGCCACACAAAACATGAACCGCAAAGGGGAATTGCAAACCTCACGTGTAAGCAGTAATTTAAGAATTTGGCAATCCTATTCCAGGGTCCCTCAAATTCTTAAAGTACTATGTGTTTGGTATAGCTGAAAATATGTAGCCCGCCTTGGATTCGAGCCCTTCAAACTCTTATACAGTGAATTCTTGTACAATACTCAAGCTGTAGTACTGGGACATGCTTTGTGCAAGTCTTGTAGTACAAAGCAGTACTGGGAAGGACTTTGTGCAAGCTTTGTAGTACAAAGTAGTACTGGGAAGTGCTTTGTGCAAGCTTAGTAAACAGTTGAGAAGAGCTTTCTTAGATGACATGCGAGAGGCGATGGGATGAGATGAGAAGAGCTGAGATGAGGTGAGAAGAGCTCACATGATCTGAGATGAGATGAAGCGTGGAGTGTGAAGTATGAAGAGTGCAGTGTGAAGTGTGCGGAAAGTCCTCGCTTGGCGTTGCATTGCACAGGGGCCGCGCGCAGGTCATGTTCTTGGACAACATCTGTGCAACAGCTTCGCACAAAGCACGCACGGGCCTGGCTGGCGCACGGCGCGTGCAAGTTCTATGGATGATAAAGGTCTTATGGTATATCCCTAAGGCAACTTCCGCCCCGCCTCGTGCGGGTACTACTGGTAATAGTTACAAATTGTCCTAAGACAACTAACTGCGGCTGGGATCAGGCAAGAAAATAATTAATAGAAAATATATAATCCATACAGAAAATGCAGCAGGTACGTGTACACTAGATAGATAGGAGGAGCATCTTAGTTGGTCAGAGACCACCCATCTCCTCCGACAAATTGCTAGAAGTTTTACATGTGTTCACATGTTTCACACACACGCCCCGGCCCGAAGCAAACACACAGAAAAGAAGGCGGACCCAAGAAAAGAGCTGGGGGAATGCGGTTGTCTTCATTGGTCGGAGGCCCCCGCAGTCCCTCCGGCAGCATTCTTCATGAAAATGCGTATTAGTTTATTCATGTTTATTCTAGGGAGTTTTTTTTCACATGGTACATGCACACATTGCGCACAGACACTGCAGATTGGAATTGTGTTCATGTACTCATACTCACATTCAGAACCCTTGGAATCCACATCTTGACAAGATCAAAAGGCAAATGTGCCACAACCATATGAACCCAGACCTGTAGTCACATCAAAGTTGGAGAAGTTTGGCTCTGCCACCTGGCCACCACAGTGCGGTGCAGGTACGTGACCCGAACATCCCAGACTCACACAAGCAACCCAACCTTTGCACGCAGAGGGGCTGCAACAAAGCAAGGCAAGGTGCGAAACAACTAAAGATATCGAAATGGTCCTGTCAGGCCCGCAACTGCCACCCAGCACAATGTAACTGACAAAAGAGGAGGCCGGAAGAGCAGGTAGCTATGGACCTGGTAGCGAGGGACCCACCAATGAGGCACAAAAGGAGGTGCACCCATACTCAACAGCAGCTTAAGGTTCCAGGTTCAACACGGACTGGAACTTTGCCCAGCAGATCCAAAAGAAACATCGCTTCGCACGCAAACCAAGGACTATGGAGATTAGGTAGCACATGCAGAGGCAAAGTCGGAAATCCGCCCGCGCCAGAGCGTGGTTGTTTAGGAGTCGAGCCAGCGAGTGAATTATCGATTTCATGGTACAGCTTCAGCCGGCTCCAAAAATCGGTTTCCCACTGCGGTAATTTTTGCACATGTCACCTCCGCACAACATCATCCAAATTCACCGGTTCGATCCCATACCTCCGCAACATGGGCTTAACCTTTGGCCAGCATGGCCCCAACTTGGGTCCCAACTTGCCACTTGGACGGATGGCCTCAACATGGGGGACTTGCCAGGTCCAATACAAAATCTTCAAACACGCGTTTTCCAGTGGTATTCCCACGTTTTTTGGCCCATGTTTTGCCCAACTTGTACGGCAGTTGCCCCCACACAGTGTTCGACCCAAGTTGGGCCCAAGTCGGCTTGTGTTCGGCCCACCTGCTACCATACTCCTAAACTTCTAAAAGCTGCGCCTCACCCGCAGGCCGTGGCCTTTCATATAATTGGGGTGCTGAGGCAGGTGGCGCCAGCAAATAGAATGGAAAACTATTACTCGAATGAGGAGAGATATTCTGAAAGGTGTTAAAAATGCTTTGAAGTTGCTGACGCCGACGACTCGGTCTTCCACACGAATGACTAAGGAGTTTCATGGATGTGATCGGGCGGCGCCGAGCCAATTGCCCTGAGCTGGGCCAGATTGTACGGCGCTATTGCGTTCGCATAGCGGTGTCTTGGCTTTGTACCTCTCGCATTGTGGTTGCACGTGCTTCACATTACTGGCCCTTCTTTCATCATGCAATCGGAGATTGGACGATTTTTTACCTGGGTGTAATATTGCCCAAGCATATTTTGTGCGCGAAGGTCTTCCGCGGGATTCTGGCAGAGGCACGCCGCCTTAAGCTGCTGCAGATCCGGGAGGAAGAACAAAGGACTGCCATTGATAGGGCCGTGGCCCTGTATTTGGCCTTTGTCTGAGGGCTCTACAAAGTGGGAGGGAATAAGAGCACCCTTCAAGAAAAGTTCCGGAATATTCTGAGTGCCATGCGAGCACCAAAGATAGTCTCAATATAGGATATTTCTTATCATGTCTTGACATATGCCTCAGTGATTTCATTGATTTACGACAAAAAATCGTTGGGTCCCAACAACTGTTTTTGACCCACCGCCTGTTCAGTCTTTCCTTCTCCCCTTCGTGCCTTTCGTTTTCTTGCTTTCTTGCTTTCTGTCTTTCTTTCTTTCTTTCTTTCGTTCGTTCTTTCTTTTCTTTCTTTCTTTATTTCTATCTTTTCTTTCTTTCTTTCTATCTTTTCTTTCTTTCTTTCTATCTTTTCTTTCTTTCGTTCTTGCTCTCTTTCTTTGTTTCTTTTTTTCTTTCTTTCTTTTTTCTTTCTTTCTTTCTTTTCTTTTTCTTTTCTTTTTCTTTCTTTTTTTCTTTCTTTCTGTCGTTCTTTCTTTCTTTCTTTCTTTCTTTTCTTTCTTTTCTTTCTTTTCATTATTTCTTTCTTTCTTTCTTTCTTTCTTTCTTTTCTTTTCTTTTCTTTTCTTTTCTTTCTTGCTTTATTTTCTTTCTGTCTTTCTTTTCTTTCTTTCTTTATTTCTATCTTTTCTTTCTTTCTTTCTATATTTTCTTTCTTTCTTTCTATCTTTTCTTTCTTTCGTTCTTTCGTTCTTTCTTTCGTTCTTTCGTTCTTTCTTTCGTTCCTTCTTTCTTTCTTTGTTTCTTTCGTTCTTTCTTTCTTTTTTGCTTGTTTGCTTTCTTTCTTTTTTTTATTTTTTTCTTTCTTTTCTATCTTTCTTTTTTTTTTTCTTTCCTTCTTTCTTTCTTTCTTTTCTTGTTCTTTTCTTTCTTTCTTTTCTTTCTTTTCTTTCTTTCTTTTCTTTCTTTTCTCTCTTGTTTTTCTTTATTTCTATCTTTTCTTTCTTTCTTTCTATATTTTCTCTCTTTCGTTCTTTCTTTCTTTTGTTCCTTCTTTCTTTCTTTTTTTCTTTCGTTCTTTCTTTCTTTCTTTCTTGCTTGCTTTCTTTATTTATTTATTTAATTTTATTTATTTATTTATTTTCTATCTTTCTTTTTTTCTTTATTTCTTTCTTTTTTCTTTCTTTCTTTCTTTCCTTCTTTCTTTCTTTCTTTCTGTCTCTCTCTCTCTCTCTCCCTCCCTCTCTCTCTCTCTCTATCTCTCTCTCCCCCTCGGTTTCTTTCCTTCCTTGCCTTCCGTAGTCACTGTAGTCCTTTCTCCTTTGCATTTTCCCTTACATATGTAAATTTTGTGTTCGCTTCCCTTACATTTGTAAATTTTGTGTTCGTATCACTTCGCGACGAACCGTGAACACTGCCCGCACCAAGTTGTTATGAGGGGAGAGGCTTTTCGAAGTTGAAGAGTATGGCTGCCGGGCTGCAGCCTCAGCACGCGCCTATTTGGGCCCAATGTAGGCCTTTTTGGGCCAGATTTGGACGTACTTTGGTGCAATTTGGGCTTACCACCGAAGGGGCAGACTCGGGACCAACTTGGGCCTCATTCGGGCCCAACTTGGGCTGGGTCAACCATACGTCCCAATAGCTTTCGTGGGGAGGGGTGTCAACAAAAAAGAACCTCCAACCTGGACATTTGAGCACCGCTCTGCGCTTCCCTCCAACTTGATGGGTTTGCTGCGCTGATCTTTCGTTTTTTCGCCGGTTTAAAAGCGTGGCTTGGAACGCAGACTTGCCGTCACAACACCTGCCCCGTTTGGGCTGGTCCAACTTGACCGGCCTGGGACCAACGGGGGAAACTTCGCGTGGTTTATGGAGGTTCATCATGATGTAGATGTTCACTGCGATGATCACTCCGAACATCCCCGAACATGTCCAACTTTTGCCACGCCATTTTTACATATAAAGTTTTTGCAACAGGAAGTTTGATTTTGTTTGCAGCAAGTTTCAATTATATGTTTTTAGGCACAATGCAAGCGCGCACGTTTTCCTTTAGCACGTTTTATGAGTCATTTCTTGGAACCACTTTTAGTTTTGGCCATTGCCGGCCTCAGCGTGCACACTTTGCATTTGGGTTTCTCTTCTCACACTCTGAGTCAGGTGTTGATGGTTTGCCCAGCATGCACACATGCATATTCAATCATATTCACATAGTTACATCATGGATTTATGACTTATTCATGCATGCATAGAGGACCGGATGATTTCCCAAAGGGTAAATTTCTTCTAAGCAGTACCATGTGGACTGGCAAATGGATAGTTTTACGGATGTTCATTTAGGTAGATCAATATCTGTACCGTGATTTCCGTTTCCTTGCACGCATGCGCCAGGACCGCACCCCAAATTTCAATGCAGGAACTGCCTTCACTTCCTGGAACGGCCGAACTTGAGGTTGACAACTTGAGGTAGCACAATATGGCCCGGTTTTTGAGCATGCAGAAGTACAGATCAAATGGGTCCAGGAATGAAGTGCCACTCATGTGGGAATGTGCAGTGCAGCGGTTGAAGAGCCCAAAGCTTACATTGAGCCAATGACATTGACATAGCACAGCTATGAAATTGAACCGATCCCAAAGACCTATTGATCTCGAGCACACTGACGGCAAAATATAGCGCAGGACGACTGCGCACATTTGTGAACATTATCGTTGTGACCAATCTATATAGAATTTAAGAGTTTTCAGCCAGCAGCATGTGTTTGTGCAAAGGTACCAATGACAGAATCCAGAACTTCACCAGGTTGACGAATGTGAGTTGGATAGAGGTTTTAGCAACACGTGATTTGAACGATTTGAAGCACTTCTTCTCAGGTCCCTGCATGTGACAGTTACGCAGCCTTGAGCAACAACAGGGCAATATCACTGTCACCTGCGAAGGTTTGAAACTCGCGTAATGTGGGAGACATGGCTCAAGCCGTTTGCTCCTTTACGTAGAGAGTCCGCGATGGCAAGAATCCCCGAGTTCAGAACTTCGGGTTGCCCTGTGGGCATAAACTTCTAGTCTGATTTCACCCTGTGCTATCATGTGTCTTTGCCAGCACCCACACCAGCGGTCGGAAATGTGTGAGAGTTCCTGATGTAGTTTTCCTTCTCGACAGACGATGATTGAAGGGTTCGTCAGTTTCAGAAAATCTGGCGAATATTCGCAAGTAGAACTGACTGCAGACGGACCGTATCAGTCAAAGCTGCAAAGACTGGTCACTCTAACTGGGGCGCCGCATAGCGCCGCCACTGGCTCGTGGTGACTGCTG
>Ga0126342_10004038_pt1 | contig 24726 bp, 22 predicted proteins | sample Cyp1metagenome_FD_92528 | JGI IMG/M metagenome (GOLD analysis project Ga0126342, IMG submission 92528) | Coral microbial communities from Lord Howe Island, Old Settlement Bay, Australia - Cyphastrea 1 metagenome | ecosystem: Host-associated > Invertebrates > Cnidaria > Coral ...
ATATATATACCATGTATATATATATATTATGTATATATATATATTATGTATATATATATTATGTATATAAATATTATGTGTATATATATATTATGTATATAAATATATACTATGTATATATATTATGTATATATATAATGTATATATATATATATATTATGTATATATATAGAGCTACTGTAACTCTGTGTACTTCATTATTTGCATCATCCTTCTCCAAAAAAACCAGCCATGTTGGTCCTCATCCCAGGCACCAGATGGAACCCTTGGTCGAAGTGGTGACCGCGCAAGAGCTCGAGCTGGCTCTCGCGGTGAAAGCTCGTGTGATCGGAGTGAACAACCGACCCTCAACGGCCAAGATTTTGTTCATGGGATTTTGTTGCGATAGAATGGAATAGACAAATATATATATATATATACATAATTATATATACACACACACGTGTATGTGTATATATATATAGACATCATATAACCACTAGGATTAATTGGAAATAAGAAATTCAATCATGGGATATATGACCATCAATCATATATTTGAGTGTGTTGGGCAGCATAAATTCAGGTGTTGTTCGATGGGAATGATTCTGTTTGAATTGAGCTGTGTTGAAAATCCATGTTGGTTGATGATGAGTTCGGGGGTTATTACTACAGCCAATGTATTGGGAATTATCACAATCCATTGTGGGAACACCTATTAACCAACCAGTACAACGGAATGCAGGAGCGTTTCAGACGGCGATTTTCGTTCGGGCATTCGTTCAGGTTTGGCACGGTTTGTGATTTGCGTTTTTTGTTTTGCGCAGGTGGAAATTGTGATGTTTTCCAAATAGTTAATGGTTTATAATAATTCCACAAAATTGTGATGAGATTTCCATTTGCTTAAAATAACAATCTAATGTTTTGGAATGGTGAATGGTTTATATGTCAAATTTCTTTCAAGATTCAGCAAATGAGCAGCTGCCAGCCTGCTTCTCTAACTGGCTTCATGAGGATCTTGACATGAGTCCATGAACATTCTTTATTTTCTTATTATGACATGCAACTATAGTTTGATATGTTTATCACGCTACATATAGAGTATTTATGTATAGAAAAAGGAGAGAGAAAGAGAGAGAGAGAGACTTTACTTTACATATATATATGTAAACAATCTGAGAAGTGTTTTCTAGAAAAAGAGCGTATATTTCTATATTCAGAGCGGATTCATTTCTATATTCAGTACAGATTTATTAGTGTGTATTATATATATATATACTAATATACACTCTGGTTATTTAACATAGGCATGGAAAGATCCACCATGCTATTAAAAACGGTAAACCATCTATTTCTATGGGTCATCTATACCATGGCTATGTAACAGCCATAACCAGATGGTGCTCATCGTGGCTCAGCTCGAAGACACTGAGCTCAGCTCCTTTAGGCAACTTGCATACCCTGGTGCTGGACAAGGATCGGACTTGCTTCATCGCCCAGGATTGGTTCAGGGTGGGATTTCAGGGCTTGGCGGCTTGGCGGCTTGGGGGGTCTTTGGGGTTTCAGGGTTTCAGGGGTTCAGATTTCGGATTTCTATTGGTTTAGACGGTTTAGACTTTTGTAAAGGGTTGTGGTAAGGGTTTATTTAAGGTTTAGGATTTAGGGCTGGGATGAAGGGGGTGTGGAATGGACGGAGAAAGGACGAAGGGATTGGGTGGGGCGGAATGGTGCAGAGGAAGGGAAGCCTTTTGGCAGCTCTCGTCAAGTTGCTACCAGCTAGAGCCATAGGAGTCATGTCGACATCATCCCTTAATAGAGAGTGTCCAATAATTCGTAAAGCCACTTTGAAGCCCCAATTGCAGATGGTTATGAATTGTATGGAATTTACCATGAATTTACTGAGTTTTATATAAATAATTATATGATATTATGATATATTATGCAGATCTGCGTAGTTATATATATTTTTGTGATACGACAGTGATAGTAGCATTATGTACGTTTATGTTCATGCTTAGTAATGTTTTAAACAAGATGATACACTGTTTCCAATACTGCCAGCAATGGGCCCTAACTGTTATTTGATGCCAAAAATCATGGCTTCAACATTTAACCCACTTCACTTAAACTGGGGTTTGCCGGAATGAAGAGGAAAAGCAACGCTTTTGGGGTACCCCATGGTACCCCAAATCTTGAGAAACTTCAAGTATTCTGCATATCTCCATCAGATCTCCATGTATCTTTCCAAGATATCATTATATCCACCCCAAGATCATCTCATTTACAGTAGCAGCTAGTAACCTTGGTAATACCTTACATATTTAGCTTATCCCATTTATAAGTTGTTTGTACGTACAGTAACCCTACCTACGCAACAAAATGCCCAAGTGGGCCGAGCTATAAGTTGCGACCCATAGACCCAGCTAGATATGTCTACCATAAACCCAACAGTTATTGGAGTTGCAGCGAACTTAGCTATCATCAGCCATAAATCCATATCAATTCGCATATGACATCATATCAAATCGCCATGGAAATCCATCTAACATCGCCATCATCGCGATGGAATTGTCGTTCCTTTTTTCATCACCATGAAATCTCTAAGTTTACCCTCTGGTAATTTAACATAGCTATTGAAAATGGCCCAGTCGAAATAGTGGATTTTCCCATTGAAAATGGTGGATCTTTCAACAGCTATGTAAACGTTTACCGGAGGGTATTGATGATTGAAATTCCATTTTCCGGCAGTTGAAATCTCTAAAATCTGGACATCGCCATGTGTTTATCCTCCCTTTCTTGCCATCGCAATCTCAAAATCTACAATGTGGTGCCCCTCAGTTATAAGTTGGTTTATAAACCCCATTAACTATAGTTATATCTACCATAAACCATAGTTATTGGATTTCCCAACCAGGAGCTCCGCCGCCGCGGCGTAGCCTTTGGCGCCGGCGAAGAAACGAAGCTGCTGGCGCTCAGCGGCTTGGCCACGGCGGAGGATGTGGCGCAGCGACTCGGCGAGAAGGGGATGGTTTTATGGGATTTCATGGTGATTTAATTGATTTCATGGGATTTAATGGGATTTAATGGTGATTTAGTGGGATTTAATGGGATTTAATGGTGATTTAATGGGATTTCATGGTGATTTAATGGGATTTAATGGTGATTTAATGGTGAGTGAATGGGATTTAATGGTGATTTAATGGGATTTAATGGGATTTAATGGGATTTAATGGTGATTTAATGGGATTTAATGGTGATTTCATGGTGATTTAATGGGATTTAATGGGATTTAATGGGATTTAATGGTGATTTAATGGTGATTTAATGGGATTTCATGGTGATTTAATGGGATTTAATGGGATTTAATGGGATTTCATGGTGATTTAATGGGATTTAATGGTGATTTAATGGTGATTTAATGGGATTTAATGGGATTTAATGGGATTTATTGGGATTTAATGGTGATTTAATGGGATTTCATGGTGATTTAATGGGATTTAATGGTGATTTAATGGGATTTAATGGTGATTTAATGGGATTTAATGGGATTTCATGGTGATCTAATGGGATTTAATGGTGATTTAATGGGATTTAATGGGATTTAATGGGATTTCATGGTGATTTAATGGGATTTAATGGGATTTAATGGGATTTAATGGTGATTTAATGGTGATTGAATGGGATTTAATGGGATTTAATTGTGATTTAATGGGATTTAATGGGATTTAATGGTGATTTAATGGTATTTAATGGGATTTATTAGGATTTAATGGGATTTATTGGGATTTAATGGGATTTAATGGGATTTCATGGTGATTTAATGGGATTTCATGGGATTTCATGGTGATTTAATGGGATTTAATGGGATTTCATGGTGATTTAATGGGGTTTAATGGTAATTTAATGGGATTTAATGGGATTTCATGGTGATTTAATGGGGTTTAATGGGATTTAATGGGATTTCATGGTGATTTAATGGGATTGAATGGGATTTAATGGGATTTAATGGTGATTTAATGGTGATTGAATGGGATTTAATGGGATTTAATGGTGATTTAATGGGATTTAATGGGATTTCATGGTGATTTAATGGGATTTAATGGGATTTATTAGGATTTAATGGGATTTATTGGGATTTAATGGGATTTAATGGGATTTATTGGGATTTAATGGGATTTATTGGGATTTAATGGGATTTAATGGGATTTAATGGGATTTAATGGGATTTATTGGGATTTAATGGGATTTAATGGGATTTAATGGGACCCCTGATACTTTTGATTTGATTAGTGGGATTTAATTGGGATTTAATTTAATGGGATTTTAATTCGATTTGATTGCCAGCAACACTTACAGTAGCCGCAAGTTGGACCAACTGACCTACCCGGGCAAGATTCAAGCGCAAAAAATGGTTCGGTTGAGCAAGACACATCTCCCCGAGGGTTTTATGGCCTAAAAGCTACCGGGTTCCCTTGGTTCTTTCCATGGCTTCGACGCGTAGGGTTTCAGGTTTTGGGGTTTTAGGCTTTGGAGTTCAGGATGACTTGTGCAATGACGCACGACAGAATGACCCACTATATACACTGTTTTGAAAGTGCCTCGGCCAAATCGAGGGTTTGTCCGTACCATTGCCATCCACAGGTCCTTTTCATTGATCTATACATTCTACAATCCCGGCGAGCATTGGTTGTGCCAGTGGATACATGTTGCCAAAAGTGTATGTGTATATATATATATATATATTCGGTTTAAGTTTGTTCATCAATATCTACATCCAGCACTAATTGCTTCCAGTATTTTCAATTCATATCTATATGCAGTGCTATACTGCTCGGTGATTGTATGTTCCAGCCTGGCTCGACCCTATCATGTTGACACGCCCAGAGGCTCATTCTCTGATGGTGGTTTAGTAACACAAAATCCCCTATATTGCATGATCTCCATTAAAAGAGAAAAACATAACAAATCTAACACAATGCAACACAAAATCCCCTAAATTGGTTGGTGAATTCCATTCAAAAAAAAACCTAGCAAATTTCAAATATCCACCACCATGGAATTGCTTGGAATTCACAGCAACAAAAAAACTTTGGTTTCGAGTCAATCCATGGAACAATCCATGGAACCAGCTTCAAATAGCATTAAATCACTATATTAGATAGGTGATTTATGGAGTTATATCTAGATATATTTAGTAACATTAACCAAAATAGGTGATTTATGGAGTTATACAACAGGTAATTTAACGTAGCTATTGAAAATGGCCCAGTATTTATAGTGGATTTTCCCATTAATAGCATGGTGGATCTTTCCATAGTTATGTTAGTTTACCAGGGGGTAGAATATTTATGGAGTTATGGAGTTATATATCAAAATATATCAAAATAGGTGATTTATGGAGTTATATAACAGTTGTATATGTGATTATCTTCCCAATCACAAAAAATCTCCCGTCTCCGTTTCAGGTGCCGTGCCATCCGTTGCAGCGGAATCTTGGTCGGCGAAGCTTTGATGAGAGCCGCAGATCCAGGTGCGGCGCCGCGGCGCCAGCGAAGGTGGATCGAAGAAGTTACTGGTTGGTGGGGTTTACCAGTAACCAATGTCAATGGTGATTAGTTTCCATTACAAAATGCTGATTTCCAGGGTCTATGTTTATTTACCAGAGGCTAATATATCATATAATATATATATACCCTCTGGTTATGACTAACATAGCCATGGAAAATCCCAACCATAAATATGGAGGTTTAGTTCGCTGTGAAAATAATCTATTTCTATGGGGCCATCTATACCATGGCTATGTTAAATAACCAGATTGTTTATATACCTGGAGGTGAAACCCATGGGGGTACCCTAAAACATCCTAAAACTGTTTTAAAACCATAGATTTCAATACTACACCGGTGGGATTTTAGATGATTTGGGGTAGCCCCCCACATTTTAGGCACACGCCACATTTTGGGTGAATTCACTATGTTTTATGGTAGATGTATGGAAAATACGTTTTTATAAACTGTTATATTATAAACCAACAATGAGAAGTGGGAAGGGGAACCATTTTGCAGCTGGGCTAAGCATGAGATTGGGGCACCATTGCAAAAAACAAAGGCGCCGCAGGTTCACGCAGTTGGTTTTGACATGTTTTGGCTCAGCCCGGGCAACAAAGATGACCGGTGCGATTCCGCTGATCCAACCAAGCAATAGATGTTTCATCACCAGACAACCCCATGTACCAACCAATAGCTATACATGTTTGGAAACATCATCTCCACATGTATCCACATGTTTTTTTTTGAATGAAATGACATCATGCTATATATATATATATACACCAGAATCCTTGTATTTGCAGGACGAAAAACCTGGATACCTGATCCATCAACAAAATACGATCAAAAATCATCTATCCCATCTCATGAAATACTGATTACTTGGTTGAAAACGGTTTCCCAACACAAGTGGCTTTGTTCATATCCTCTGGTAATTTGTTACATAGCTATTGAAAAACGGTGTATAGTTGATTTACCTATTAACATTGGTGATTTTCCATAGTTACCATCTGGTTATTTAACATAGCCATGGAAAATCACCATGCTATTAATAGGTAAACCATCTATTTCTATGGGCCATTTTCAATAGCTATGTTCGTTTACCAGGGGGTATCTATAATAGCTGTAAGGATATAACTATGGAAAATCACTAACATAACTATGGAAATTCACCATTTTTAATGGGTATATCAACTATTTCAATGGACATTTTCCATGGTTTTTGGTATGTTTACCAGAGAGTTTAATCCCCGCCAGCGATCTCCAGGTCCGTTTCGGTCCGTTGTCGCTCCAGGCAGCGCCATTCTCAGCATGATGGGTACTTCCAAGGAGGAAAGCGCCCTACCCAGCACGGCCAGCGAAGTCTTGGTGAAGGTGGGAAGTTGTGAGAAATGTTCCAACTTAGAAGCCATAGTTTGCTATAGTTGGAGTATAGTTTTAGTCTAGGTTTCTATAGTTTGATATAGTTTGCTATAGTTTAGTATACTTTTACTATAGACTATAGTTTTCTATAGTTTCCCATAGTTTACTATTAGATCGCTCTTCATTTTGGGGGTCCATATTGGGGCGGATGGAAAAACATGTGTCCGAGAAGGGATTAGTAGCTACTCCAAAGTCTTCATGCTACTTTTCTTGTTAGCGGTTAGCGGAATAAAGAATTAAAGAATGATAAACATATGTATAAATACATATATATATATATACACGTATATTTTTCCATGCACATAGTCACATAGTTTCACATGCATACACTAGACACATGCAAGGTGAGGCCCCCAAAAGATAGCTAAGTTGACGCACATAACTTGGTGAACATTTGGGTTTATGCAGGATAGAACTATAGCATGTGATTTATAATGATTTAAAAACCAAAATACATCACTGGGCGTGCCAAAAAAAAACATTTAAGTCCCACTAAATCCTCATTGAATCCCCATCAAATCCCATCATATTCCCGTCATATTCTCGTTCCATTCCCAAAAAAAGATCCATCAAATCCCATAGTCACCATCAAATCCCAAATCCCCATTTTTTCTAGCCATATACCCTATGGCGAACGAACGTAGCTATGGAAATCATCATCTTTAATGGGCCCGGGAAGCAATCTATAGACAGACCATGACAGACCATTTTCATCCATTTTCCATAGCTATGTTAGTTTACTGGAGGATATATCCCATGAATATCCCATTGAATCACTATTAAAAATCCATAAAATCCATAAAAATCCATAGAAATCCCATACAAAATCCATAAAAATCCCATTAATATCCCATTGAAATCACTATAAAAAATCCCATGAAAATGATCCACTCGTTGGGGCCGGGTCTGCCAGGTCTGTGGCGTTCGCCGCGTGGAAGACGCCTCCTGCGCCATCGCGGCGGGCGCCAATTTGATTGGCGTCATCTTCGCGGCTTCAAAGCGCCAGGCCAGCCGTGAGCAGGCCACGGTGACACGGTGGGTCACAGTGGGGACCTGGTGGTGTGTTCGCCAAGAAAAAGGGACACACATTTGTGATTTTATGGTGATGTTTAATGGGATTTAATGATCATTTTTGATGAATTAACGGGATTGAATGACAATTTTTGATGATTGAATGGTGATTTAAGTAGCAAAAATGATGATTTAGCCAGAAATCGCAAAATATGCTGGGTAAACTCACCTTGATATGGTGGAGATATATAGCCATTATATAGCATATGTATCTATGAGCGACGGCTTTATTTGGTTTAATGGAGAGCAGTATTGGGGTGTACTCCGGTTGGCCGAAAACATCATACTTAGGCTGTAAAACGAGGTAGGAACACCCCGAGAACGAGGTAGGCATCTCATGTAAAGCATTTAGCTACTAAAAGCAAGCGCGGCGTTGGAACACAGGTCAGACCCCAAAAAACGCTACGGGACTGGAGAACGAGGTAGGAACACCCCGTCAATTGTGTCATGTACCAAATAAAGTCTGCGGCTCATATGTATTTATATATATATATAGCAATTAAGATATGGTATTTTACCATGATACGTTGGGATTGCACTGGCCATTGTATGGCTTGTATGGCCTGGCTGACATGGGAAGAGCCCAAATACTTGGTATCATACCATAGGCTTTAATGGGATTATCCAGCCAATATATGGGATTTAACTGGTTAACTGGAGACAATGAGATTGTGAAATCAACAATTTGATGTTTGAGTCTCAAAATGGTGGATTAACCACATAAATCTGCCTGTTTGATGGAAAATGATGATAAACCAGTGGATTTTGGGTACCTTATTTCCCATGTCTATGTGTGATTGCATCACGTGCTTTGGTGGGATTACATCAAGTCCGAATCTGAAGTTCCATGTTTGTTGGCTGAAACACCAATTTGGAAGGGTTCAATCTTCCCCTTCTATCACTTTTCTTGTTATACCTCGCAAAATTTGGTGGTACCACTATTTGGTGGATCACCTATCCCTAGATTTTGCTGGTCACAGCCGTTTTCATCATCCCTTTCCTTCCCACACTTAGTTTGCAGAGGAACATGTGCAGGAAAACCAAATTGTTGGTTTTCACCATGAGATTCTGTGGATTTTTCATAAGAAATCATCTTAGTTCTTCTTGCTTCTAGATTCTAGATCCTATAGATTCCTGATGATATACCAGCGTTGCATATTATTCTGTACATTATATCCCATCTACATCCCATTTATATTCCATCTATCTCACCAGATCATGGCGAGCTAAATCCTAACATATCATAGTCCTATACCATGTTTGGTTACGTGGCCCCGCCATATCATGGTTAGTTTAGTTCCATCTTTTTTTAGCTACATCCATCCATGTATATCCATTTACATCAGTTTAAATCTATTTACATCCCATTGATTTCCCATTTATTCCAGTGATATTCTATTCGATATACTTTGATATTCCATCAATATTCCATCCATTATCATTCTATACTTCTATTATTTGTCCGGATGTTTGAATGGACATGATACTGGTTGGATTGATATTCGTCCATCCAAACATGAAGATATATTGACAATAAATCTGCAGTGTCAAATAATACTAGTATAGAATAATAATTAACTATTATTTATCATTTATCATTTAATTGTATATCTTCAATGAAAGTGATTATTACTGGCAAACATCATTAAATAATCACTACTTTGATGATAATCACTAATAATCCCATTATAGCAATGATTATGATTATGATTATGATGATCCCGATGATTGTCATCATAGTATTAGCGATTATTAATGATAATGCTCTGATTATATATTAAGTCGCCTAATACTATTAACTATTATTATCATCAACAATAGTGATTATTAGCAAACACCATTAATAGCTCATAATCATCACTATGATTCATAGTCACGCATCAATCTTAATAATCTTTATTTATGAATTATATTGATGACAATCATCACTATTATAATGAATAATTAGTGATCACTATAGTTAATCACACCATCATATTATTAGTCACTATTTGGTCATAGTAATGATTCATCATCATCATCACCATCATCTGTTAATTCATCATCACATCTTTAAACATGATGATAATCATCACTAATAAGTAATTATCACATCATTATCTGTGATAATTAATTGGCCACTTTGATTAACATCATATTATTCGTGATAACTATAGTTTGTCAATGTTTATCACATCATTATATTATGAATAGTCACTGTTATTAAATGATATCATATTAAATGACATCATATTATTAAATGTCATTATATTACTAGATGTCATTATTTTGTTAATAGTCACTAATTAGTGGTTATCACATCATCATGAGTGATAGCTAAATGGTGGCTATTATTTACATCATATTATTAGTGATGATTCATAGTCACTATAAGTCACTATTATTAATTATTATAGTTATTCATCACTATTATTATAGTTATTCCTTCATGAATATAATAATTGACATCGTCATATTACGATTTATTATAGTGATATATGTTTTGTTTAATTATCATCAATTATTATTATCACTATTAACATCATATTCTTAGTGATTATAAGTGATGATTAATTAGAAGTGATGATGAATTTTTCTGATTCGTGGATGATTGGTTGATGATTCATCATCACCTTCTTGAAATCCTCATCCATCGTAGGCCAAGGAGGTGATCAGCACCGTGCGTCGCTTCGGCGAGCGCCAAGAGCGCGCGAAGCGCGCAGGAGTTTCGGCCCAGTTTTTTCTGGCGGTGAAGGGCGGGGATTTCATATGGTTTATCTACTGGTGCTAAACGTAGGGAATGAATGGGAACATATGGGAACGGGATGATAAAAATGATAGTTATTGTGGATCATTTCCGAAAATTCCCTACTAAGCACCAGTAAATTTGATGGGATGAAACACCATTTTTGCTTTTGTTGACTTGAGTTTTTTGATGATGAGTATAGAAAAAAAACAAGTCCGTTTGCGAAAAACACTTGGAATTAAGCATCTAATGGAGATATTGTTTATTTATTGCCAAGCACTGCACATGTTTCACCAACAAAAAAATGTGGATTCATCCAATCAAATATGCAGTTGTTTGCTGACAAACATAGGGACTTCCATTGCCATATATATATATATTTATATATATATAATTATATATATATATATATATTTATATGGATTTGAACGGCTGAAAGGGGAGTAGAACTGATGCCTGCGTCCTCCTTAAAATGGCACTGTCTTACGAATTTGGGGACTTGGCCCATCAACATTTGGGGACTTGGCCCCACTGGTGGTTCACCACTGGTTCAAGAACCAACAATCATGGCGAAGATAACCAGAGAACAATTCAATCATGTGGATCAACCCAATCAATAAAGATCACGAACTTGCCCAGAAATGGTTTCAATGTATATGTTTCAATATGATTATTCAATCATGACGTTGCGAACAAAAAAAAGGGTGTATTATGATTGAAATCACTGGGACTTTACCAACAAAAACATAAAAACCATATCCCAAATTCGGGAACTTGCAACCAAGAAACACACCATATCACCTACAAGTACCATAGAGCCATAGAGCAAACAACAAGACAATTTCGGAGGATTCAAACATCAAGTTGTTCATTGAAGACATGCCATAAATCGAAATCTCCAAGTCACTGACATTGGTGGTTTTTCCAGATGGGGATGAGTCGAAACATGTCGAAACCCATGGAACTGCCATATTTAGGTGAACCATGCCATGTTATTTCCATGATATGAACATGTTCCATGGTACTTGTATCCACTATAATTCCATTACAAAAACCATGGTAAATGAAATGTAATGTCATATAAATGTACATTCCGTTCGCCAATTTACCAACTGCAAACTGATGTTTTCACTGCAGGGTAGCAACTGTTTGACTGACAACCATATCTATCTTAATGGTTGGGTTAGCGTCCTAATCTGTTGCCCTGCATGTGGGTCTCCCTAAATCCCTGGTGATTCCTGGGTCAGTGATGTGTGAGCTTCCTATCTACCTTAAATATGTGTAAGTTACCCTCAAAACATTTTAACCCAGCATTTTGGATCATTTTCCGCATGGTTTTCCCCAGATTTTCCACGAATCTTTCGGGAACTGTTGAGGGACTACCCTCTGGTAAACTAACATAACTATGGAAAGATCCACCATTTTTCATGGGAAAATCCACTATTTCTATAGTCATTTTCAATAGCTATGTAACAAATTACCAGAGGGTATCAATCCAAACCTTGGATCATCCCCACATTTCCCATGGCTTTTCTCCACATCCAGGAGATTCCAATGGCTGGTCCCATGGTGCAGTGGCGCTGCGCAAGGCGTGTCGATGTCCCTTAGTGGCGCCTTGGAACGGACGGTTCGGAAACCACTGGAGTTGAAGCAGCAAAACTCGGGATTTCAAGCCCATTTCATGTGCAAAAGCATATGGCAGTGTGTCAAAACCTTGTACCCCTGTAGTTCACATCAAAATAGCTGGTAAATGGATGTTCATTCCCCTAAAAATTGTATTATATAATAGGTTTTGATCCATAGCCATATAAGACCATGTTTCAGACCATGACTGGTTGGTGGTTTCAAACAACATGTTTTTTTCCATTTCATATATAGGATGTCATCCGAAACCCATTGACGAACTCATATTTTTCAAGATGGTTATTGCACCACCAACCAGCTAGGGTTTTTCATTACCCAAGATGTGGAATTCACCGGCAAAAATGACGATTTCACTTCACCCCGAATGTGCAGAAAGAATCAAAATTGGATATATCAGCATCAAATGTATTCAAATGTATGGATTGACAACAAGAATGGGAGGTCACAATCAGCAACATATGTTGACTTGAAGCAGCTTCAATTGGTATGCAGCCCACAGAACATGTGTTTTTATCAACTTCAGTGGGTTTCGACCTGTTCGGTGGCTCCAGCCTTTGCTATTGACCACCTTTGAAGAGCGAAGATCCCATGGTTTTTGTTGGGAAAAATGAGATCCTGAGGCCCACCTCCTACTTGGATGTGTGTGATTCACCACTTTCATTGGGATTCAACCAACTTTCCCAAAGGTGACCCCCAATAAGGGTTTATTACTGGTTGGTGGTTTGGAACATGAATGTTATTTTCCATTTCATATATGGGATGTCATCCTTCCCATTGACGAACTCATATTTTTCAAGATGGTTAAAACATGTTAAAACCACCAACCAGATTACATTGTTACAAACATTTCAACCACCAACAATCACTCATCAGGGTTTGTTAAACATCTATATTCTTCGGGGATTTTTTGGGTCGTTTCCTTGAACCTCCACGACCTGATCCCTCCATGTTTGCACATCCAAAATGAGTAGAGTAGTTTACCCTCTGGTAATTTAACATAGCTATGGAAAGATCCACCATTTTTCATGGGAAAATCCACTATAAATGGTCATTTTCAATAGCTTTTTGTATGTTTACCAGAGGGTACTGTTTATGAAGTTTGTAAAAATCTATTTCGTCTGGAACAAAGAGCATGTCCTCTTGTAGGCAGAATATTGCAACATGTCAAACTACGGCTTCCGAAGGGTCCTTGTATATAAGTGACCATTTTACGTTTACGGTTCTTCCACCAGCCTTGCCCTGCCCACCTAATTCCCTAATCCAATGTTTGCTGGTTGCTGGTTGCCCAATTGTTGCTAGAGTCAACTCCCTTTTTTCATGCCAGTTAAAACATATGTTAAACCACTACGACCCTAATTTTCGAAAAATCGAAGCCCAACCCTTCGCCATCTCCCAAGATCCCCATTTTTTTCCAATGAACAACTGTCGATCCCAGGTGGGTGTCTTCATGGACCAGCCACTGGAGGAGGTGAGTGCTACGGCCCTGGCGGTGGAGCTGGACGTGGTGCAGCTGCATGGCGCGGAGGATGCCAAGTTCGTGGAGGAACTGCAGAAGTTGCTGCCAGAAGCTGGGAAATGCCATGGAGATTTCTACCCTCTGGTAATTTAACAGTTTGCTATTGAAAATGGCCATTTATAGTGAGTTTTCCCATTAAAAATGGTGATTTTCCATAGCTATGTTAGTTTACCAAAGGGTAGAGGTTTTTTGTGGATTTGAGAGTTTTCTTGTGTGTGGAAATGTCGTGCTGGATGGCTGGATATTTTTTTAATTGCTAAACATTTTTTTTAAATGTTGGTTTCTAATGGTTGATCATGCTTTTGTGGAGGATTTGATGGTAAAGGTCAACATCATGGTTGATAGTCATGGCGGGTCGATTTGTGGCTGACACAGGCCATTGTGTGGAATTAATTTTGGTTGTTTTTTATGGGCAACAAAAAGGTTACTGTACTGGTAAAAAATGATTGATATTTTTTTTTTCGAGAACAGTCACAGTGGTTAAAGAATGTTACAGATTTATTGTTGACAGTGGTCAATGTATGTAGTATACAATGATAACTCATGATGATACAAGTGTCAACGATGTGGATTTAACATTCTTTACCTGTCGCGAACACTTGGGATTGTTTTTAACGTGAGCAGCTGAGCTGGCGTCGGTTGATCACTAGTCTTGCGACATGATTGAAAACAATGCGCTATACTGTTTCCCAGATGCTCCATGGTCCATATGGTTTATTTACCTACAAAAATGCATATGGTTGTGTATTGGACGACAATATACAGAAACCTTCTGGGGACATGTTTCATATTTGGAGAAATCCAACATCCAACATAACACACAAAACATGAATTTGTGATGCATGGATGACCAAGAAGATCTGTCGACATCTATACAAGGTGGTACCCACCCAGTTATAAGTTGGTTTATAACCCCCATGAACTAGTTCGATGCATCTACAAGCTACCATATAGTTATCCTAGTGATGTTCACCAAGTTAGCTATCATTTGTGGGCACCACCTCCTACCTCAGATAGAAGTGATCCTGAGGACACATGGCTTATCAAAGTGGTGCATCTGCCGCCGAAGACCTCCGCAAAGAACGGGGAGGGCCAACTGGCCCAACTGAAGGAGAAGTTGTCGCTCGCCATGGCTGGGCCATTATCTGATAGGTGCTGTTTAAAGGTACCCCTTTGGTAAACTCACAGTTTGCTAGGGAACATCACCATCGCCGCAATCAACGAACTCAATGGGCCATGGCTTCGCTATGTTCAGTCACCATTTTGGGTCCAGTCAAACCGTCCCCAATTGGGCTTCATTACCTGGGTTCATTACTGCCCCCCCCCAAAATGGGGGTTATCAGATTACGATGGTTCCCTAAATGTAGGGCCCCTTGTGTCGCCTTGGTGCTTTGGTTGGCATCCCACTGAAATATGTTTCAGCAACTTCATGCATGGAGCAGGTGTGTTTTTTCTGTTGACTCTATTTTGCTATTTGAAGTTCACTTGATGATTTCAAAATTGCTGAGACTGGGTCCTTGGGTCCTTGGGTCCTTGCAATTTTGACATGTCTTGCGTCTTTTCGCCCCAACTCAAATTTGCAGAATCAATATCATCATTCCATTTGCCCAATTCCTTGGACAACAGGATGTTTTCCCATCTTAGGATGCAAAAATAGATCTATGTTTAAGCTATTTTAAGCTCATGTTAGGTTCAGATTAAACACCCAAAAAGAAACTATGGTGGATGTAGGGGCTGAAACCACATACATATCATCCGTGTTGCGCCTTGCGAAGGTCATCCTACATCTTCTGTGATGCGATTTTGCTGGACACCGCAGTGAAGGGCAGCAATTCGGGTGGCACTGGTGCGGCCTTTGATTGGAACGTGGCCAAGCATTGTCAGGAGATCGGAACGGGGGATTTGGGGATTTGGTGCGGTGAAAGGCAGTTATTTTTTAACGCCGCCTCTTGAGATCTCTTGAGACTGAAGTTGTTCTTATCTGGTGGGTGGTTTCAAACATGTTTTATTGTCCATAATAAGAATAATCATATATGGGATGTCATCCGAAACCCGTTGACTTTCACTCCATCATTTTTCAAGATGGTGAAATTGCAGCACCAACCAGTTATATCCAGTTATATTGTTCATTAGATCAGGTATTAACCACTATTTTCATCACTATTACCCTCTGGTGAACTAACATAGCAATGGAAAATGGCTATTTATAGTGGATTTTCCCATTAAGAATGGTGATTTTCCATTGCTATGTTAGTTCACCAGAGGGTAACCATGGTTTTTTAACCACCAACCAGTTAAGGTCATTGGGATCTCTGGATGGGATTTCCGCCAGGAGGAGTGGGGCATTCCCGTGTCTTGGATCACTTGGAGGGAGAAATTGAAGCGGTTAACTTCTCCTGTTTTTTGTCATGGGATTTATTGTGTTTGTTGATGGTGTTGATGGAAATTGTGGAGATGTTGATGTTTGAAACAGGAAAATCCATGGGAAACTATCTCGTTTTTTTTCGGCTTTTCCCATAATGAAATCCCAGGGCGGAATCCTGCGGAAATCCGGGTGCAATTTTCCCAAGAAAGCCAATTGGTGGCGAGGGGAGGATCATTGGCGTAGATCTGTAGATATATGTTGATTCGGTATGATTCGGTATGATGTCAATATTTCAACATTCCATTGCATGGTATATACACTGTAATGTACCGTAGATCAATATCTATGTTGGATATGATGTGATGATTCAATCATAAATTGTCTTGTTGTTTGAAATCAGTCAGCTTTTCTCCCTATGATGGTTGATTTCAATGAAAGATACGGGTGTGGCTGAAAATAGGGTCCCCCCTAAATCCACTTAGTCATCATTAATGGTAATGTTTTTTTATGTTTTTTTTTAATTGCCAGCTGGGAGGTGTAGTCAGATTGCCGTATATCATGGTGTCAGTTATACATTTCATTGATAATTACCCCCCTGGTAAACTAACATAACTATGGAAAATCACCACTTTTAAAAGGTACATAAATCAACTATAAATGGGCCATTGTCCATAGCTATGTTAAATTACCAGAGAGTAATTCCTGTTGTATTCCGAGGATATTCCCATATGTCCATATGATTTCCCAAGAAACCAATTCCGGGAATACACATATGAACATATATGAACAAGTGAATCCAATTGCTATATTCCCAGCTGGAATTACTTGTGTTGATTATTATATGTACTATATACACATATATACACTAATGAACATCCCATATATGAACATATGTGTTGATTAGTTATACAAGTTATATCCCATTGCTGGACATCCCATTGATTCCCTATACGAATATGGCAGGTGATTCCTATTAGATCCTATACGTAATCGTCATTTTATACAAACCACAGACAACTCGTGTTGGTTATTTAAATTGCATAAAGTTATTAGATCCCCATTACATCCCCATGAAACCACGATGTTCATTGGTTAAACATTGTTAAACCATCTTAAACCAACATTTTTGAGATATAAGATGATATAAGCATATATATATATATGTATCTCCGTATCACCATTCTAAGATATTACAAATCCAAACTCTTCCGATCGTTTCGACTCCGAGGTGATTGTCGCAGGCGGCCTCACTGATGCGAATGTGGCCGAAGCTCGGGTGATCTTGGGAAAATCGATGGGAAAACCTTGGAAAAACCATGGAGCATCTATGATCTATGGGAAAATATAGATGGTTTTCCATGGTAATGTGATTAATACCCCAACAAAATTCAGATGATGTGGTAAATTCATGTACCATCTGGATATTTCACATAGCCATGGTATAGATGGCCCATAGAAATAGATGGTTTACCGTTCTTAAAAGGTGATTTTCCATGGCTATGTTAAATAACCAGATTGTAATTAAAAAAGGCTCATTTTTCACTATATCCGCGAAGTGGCGTTTCACTTATGTTTATCATTGGTTTGATGATTTACCGTTGTTTACAAAGTTTTTCGATTGCATGGCCTGACATTGCCAGATGATACATAGTTGCGCAACTATTTGAAGAACATTTAGATTCTCTTGCATTGCGAGTACTTTGCATCATCCACAATCTATATATCAATGTGTCTTCTGCAACCAGAGTTTTCGGCACTCCTTGCATCAACTGTAGAATATTCGTGGTTCCTTGATGTGGGACACCCAATAAACCTACCTACCATTTGAGGATGGTAAACATACCACCCGAGTTGTGGAGATTCGGTTTGCTGTTTCGGGGAGCTGGGAACCATGCCATGAGAATTGACCAAGCTCCCCATAGACCAACTTTCCCTCCGCTCAGGTGGCAAATCCCCACATGTTTTTGTGAATTAAGCGAGAAAATTAGCGACTAAAGTGGTGGGGAGTGGACATGGGATCTGAGAAAATTTCTGCGAACACATTCACAACCGATAGGGGACCACCCACTTTGGCCATGTCTGATGACACCAGAGGGTAGACCTTAATGGTGGGTTATATATCCCATGATATGCCTATCCGCAAATTCCCATTTCTGGCTGTTGATATCCCATTAAGTATACAAGGTGGTGCCCCAAAGTTAGCTAAGTTGGTTTATAACTCCAATATCTAGAATCTAGAGTTTATGATAGATGTAATAATTCCTATGGCTTAGAAACTAACAAACAACACTGGGGGAGCACCAGCTTGTATACATTCTGAATGATAAATCCCTTATATCACCATGATATTCCCATGTTTGCTGGTTAAGTACCACTAAATCCCACTAAGATCCCATGAAATCCCATAATATTCCTATTCTATCCCATTATATAGATGATTTACCTATAAGATATCCCCATAATATCCAAAACATAATCTTGGTTGGTTAGTCCCAATAAATCCTGTTGTATCCCATAGTGATTATATATCCCCATTAAATACATCCCCATTATCTCGCCGATTGTGATTCTGTATCATTCTGTATCACTTGTTATCTCATTATATCACCATATGTGCTAATAAATCACCATATATGCTAGTTAAATCCCATTATATCCCAGTTTATCACCATATTTGCTGGTTAAGTCATGTTAATTCATCATATCTGCTGGTTAAATTCCATTACATCACCATATTTGCTAGTTAAATCCCGTTATGTCCCAGTATATCACCATCTTTGCCAGTTAGTTCGCCTTAATTCAGGTAAAATATTATATAACCCAGATATCACTCTATAATCCCATTACCCTGATGATTATATGGAGGTTTCCTAAAATGGGGGTACCCCTGAATCATCCATTTTAATCGGATTTTCCATGAAATAACCCATCCAGCTATAGGGATCCCTCATTTTGTGGAAACCCCCATATATACATCCCTATGAAATCCCATGAAATCCCTGGTAGACCCAATGATCTCGTCCCGCCTGAGGAGCTGGTCAGTAGCGTCCGCCCCTTCGGTGTGGACGTCGCCTCGGGAGTGGAGGATGCCCCAGGCGTGAAGAGCCCAGGACCGAAGAGTCACGGGCGGAGCGCTTGGCGCGTGGAGCCAAGCGTGGAGTTCATGTGAGTCACCAGTGTATATATGGATTTAATATGGATTAATATGGGTTTAATATGGATTAATATGGGTTTAATATGGTTTAATATGGATTTATTATGGTTTAATATGGATTTATTTTGGTTTGATATGGATTTATTATGGTTTAAATACGGATTTAATGTAATCTAAACTGGATTTCAATGGGATTCAATGTGGTTTAGTGTGGTTTTTCATGGATTTAATCATGGAATATGAAGGATAATCAATGAATGGGATTTAAGTATGGCATTTAATAATTGAATATATGTGATTAAGCATCATGGGATATCAAGGTAAATATATTAATCTATATCTACCAAATAGGATGAATGTATATAAATGAACATACATTATGTAATCACTTTTATGGGCATTGAAGGCGATATAATGATATTTGTGTGTGTGTTGGGGACCAGAGATGCAGGTTTTATTAAAGTTAAATTGAGCACTGGCTGCTAAGCCTCCGTGGATAAATCGAGGCTGGAAGTCCTGTTGAGCCAGCAGTATCAAGAGACGACACAGGGTCTTGAACGGTTCTCAACTACGGATAGGTATAAAACAGTTACCCCGTGGTAAATTAACATAGACCCTGAACATGACCAATTTATAGTGGAAACTAGTCTTTCAACCCCTATCTGCCAGGGTCTATGTTAATTTACTGGAGGGTAATATTGGCTAGTGATTGGCGTACGGAGTTACCCCCCAAGTCAGTGGGAAATTTCAAGGTGCCAAGCTGGTTGAAGTTGTGAATCCGTACAAGATTTTTGCTCAACGGTGTACAATATTATATATACGTTTTTCCAGTTGTTTCTAGATACAGTGTATGTATATGTATATATATACAGTATATGTGTAGATTCACTTACCGTTTCAAGCTTTATATTATATCATATCCCTATGATATCCCATTATCATTCAAGATGTTCCCGGCTTATATTCCCATTACATATCACCCAATATGTATTTGTTGTGTTTACATCCATGCCTCTTGGAACTCCAAGTTTCTTTGTTTCCAGAGATATTTCTCTCGTGGTTTCAACATGTTTCTTTTACTACTGGTTGGTGGTTTGGAACATGGCTTTTATGACTTTCCATATATTGGGAATAATCATCCCAATCTGACTTTCATATTTTTCAGGGGGGTAGGTATACCACCACACAGATTGTATAGGATCATGATCCCGCTTGAAATTGACAGCATTGCGAAAGCTTGAATGCACTGGGCAGTTCAGACAGTTCACATCTCACTCAGGAACAGCGAAAAGACCAATGGCTACGTCCGAGAAGCGAAGCGAGCCCGCTTCGGGGCGTGAATGACGTGGTTTGAGTCACACTTCATACCCTCTGGTAAACTAACAGTTTGCTATTGAAGCCATGGCCATAGAAATAGTTGATTTACCCATGAAAATAGCATGGTGATTTTCCATAGCCATGTTTTCGATGTTCTAGTTTACCAAAGGGTATTTGGTTGGTGGCGTCAAACAGGTTGTGAAATGATGATCCCGAATGACTTCATCATTCTTGGAACGGGTTGAAACCGCCAACAACGTAGATTTTCTTTTATTTTTCTAACTTTTGGAAAGCGTCTCTACCGCGATGTGGTTTGATTTTGGCCAGAGCTTTTTCTTGGACTTAAACTTGGTGCGTGAATTTGGGTGTGAAGATGTGTGAAGCCGTTGGGTAGCCCGGAAATTGTTGAGTTTTTGACCTCCCCCTACTTCGCGGAGTCTGCAGAAGTATATATCAATGATATCCTCCATCTAAAGAATCTGTATTGATTGCCACGGAAAAATCAACACATGACATACCCTCTGGTAAGCAGTTTTCTATTGAACATCACCATGCTATCTATTCTTGGGTAAATACCAACTATTTCTATGGCAAGTGCTTCAAGTTCGCAAGTTCGTCGTAGAGGCTTACTACGCTATCCGATAGACAGAATCCTATGAGATCATCCCATAATTTTGCACATGTTTTGGAAGATCTTTGGGATACCCTCTGGTAATTTAACATAGCTATGAAAAATGACCATTTATAGTGGATTTTCCCATTGAAAATGGTGATTTTCCATAGTTATGTTAGTTTACCAGAGGGTATGTTATATAAAACCAATTTCATAAACCGTCCCACCAAGCATCATTTGGGAATCTAAGGGGATGATTTCCAACATCATCCCATGGCTAGGATGGGGGATGATGGGGGCTTTTTTCTTGGCTAAAAACCACATGAGTTCCCCTACACATTTATGATATTTATGGGATTTTATGGGTGCTGATTAATCTGATTGCTATTTTTCTGGCATCGAATTGCGCCCTGGATGTGACAGATCAAAAAGAGACGTGCTATGGGCGCAACTGACACTCTGCGGTGCGATTGTTGCCCAAAAAGAGGAAATGGACTGCAATGCTTTTGGATTTTGGGTTGGCTATGGGGATGGAGCATACCTAGCAAATTATGATGTATACGTGTGCATAATATGTATATAACATTATATAACATTAGATAACATTATATAACATTATATAACATTATATAACATTATATAACATTATATAACATTATAATATTATATAACATTATATAACATTATATAACATTATATAACATTATATAACATTATATAACATTATATAACATTATATAACATTATATAACATTATATAACATTATATAATAATTCAAATGAGAATATATTAATAATATAAGATGATAGCCCATTGTTAATATATAATCATCCTTATAATACTAAATAATACACATACTGTATGATTTGTAGTTCTGGTTGGTGGCTTGAAGCAGTTTCACCATCGAAGATGGATGATGTTTGACACATGCTTCGAATTGGTTCATATTTCTTCGTGGGTTACAACCAGCTACCAGTTGTTGTGTACATTCCTGGAATTGATTAAAGGAAAACATTGCAGAACTATGTCATATTTGACTAGCGTTTTACCGTTGTTTCCTTCAGATTCTAAATTCAAGCGGTTCAAGCGACCTTTTTTAATGGATAGTTTGTCCGCCAGTCATCAGCTATATGGCTGGAATTTACAGTACTACCATTTGTTGTATATCAACCAATTGGGTCAGAAATATGATAGCCTCATATACCCTCCAAATCCATTGGTCGATTATCAATCATCGGTATTCCTTTTTTTGAAGTAGAACACCATTTTCCATCCACGCCCAAATCATAACGGTTGTTTGGAACAGAAATCTCTTACATCCCCAAGAAATCCACTGTAAAATCCCCATAGTCAATATGTCATCTCTATTGACTAAACAAGGAAAAAACACCATGGGTCAATGGATTGGTTTAGTAAAATCTTCACCGGAAACCAATCCAATTTTCCCATGAAGATCATGGGGCCTTCCGGTTCAAGTTTTTCCTTACCCTCTGGTAAACATACAAAAAGCTATTGAAAATGGCCATATAGAAATAGTCGATTTACCCATTAAGAATGGTGGATTTTCCCATAGTTTTTTGTATGTTTACCAGAGGGTAAATCCTATTAAATCCCATTAAATCCCATTAAATCCCATTAAATCCCATTAAACCATTAGTTTTGTGTATGTTTACCAATCCATTGGGAATCAATTCATCAACTCCACATCTCAGCTCCAGGCCGGGGCTCGAGACCTATTGTTGACCATGCTCCACCGCAAGGAGCGCAAGGAGTCATGAGCCCTCGGTGATTGGAGATCTGAGTCTCACGTCATGCGAATATATGGGATTTCCCTCTTCAAATCTCTTCTAAGAAATGTTTCTTCCTTTTATACATATCATATATATATATATAGATAAATATAGCTATATGTTTCTTCCACATAGATATATATATATATATATGTTGGATATTTCTTGGAGATGTCGTCATGGTTTCTTTCCGTGGCAAGGCTGGGAAGTTGCAGACCCCGGAGGTGATTAAGTGGAAGAGCGTTCGGGATCCCGTTCAGCGGTGAAACTTCTCCTGTTTAAGCCACGAAAAAGGAGCGGTTTTAGGGCAACAAAAATCGTTTCCGGAGAGACCCATGCTACATCCTACTTAGTCCTACTTCTATCTTACTTCCCATTATATCAGTATTATGCTTGTGTTTCTTCCCATTATACCGCCATTTTTTTTGGTTAAAGCCCTATATCACCATCAACCTCGCCATGTGTAGGTCATGCTAAAATTACCTTGACCCTTAGAATGGCCCGGTTTCGGACTTGTCAAGTGGGGTTATTAAAACACCCACTTCGAAATCGTCGAAATTCCGCATTGCAGATGAATCATAGTACTGCAGAAAGAGTCTCCTACTTGACATATCTATATATATAATTATATATAATGCACATATTAATTAATGCACATGTATCGCTTCTCGGCAGAACTTACGGCTCAAACTCGACACCTCCGCGCAGTCATAACTGCGGCTGATTTCAGCCGTGGTTCTGCGGTGGTGAAAAAGGCGTGGGTGCTGAGTTGACAGGAAAGATGGGATAATAGTAATAAGTCATGGGTAGTCATACTGGTTTGATAAGTCCCATACTATAGTCATACTTATCAAACCAGTGATCACCAATATGATGAGTTGGCGGTAGTGATAATGGTTCATACTGGTTTGCTAAGTCATGGGGGTACCCCCAACTCATCCAAGTCATGGATGATCACTTTTGGTATCGAAACTGATGGTGACTTGGGGATTTCCCATGACTTAAGAAACACCCATATGAGCTGATTTTTCCTCAACCCCAATGATGAACTGGTTGGTGGTTTGGACATGTTTGGAATATTTTGGAATTTCCGACTGGGAGATGATCCTCCATTGAATTACGCCCCCCCAAAGTGAACCCCAAATAGATGCTTTGTTGAGGGCTTAAAAGCAACAGCCACTAGTAAATTAGTAAGAGCTATGGCTATTACCATCTACTAGTGGGAGGTTATTGGGTCATTTTTTTTGCCGAAATAGACTTGGCAAATAACGCATTTTTTATTCTGTTGTAGGGTATCTAGGCTTACTAATGAAGTATCGCGCCTTGCAATGTTAGAAGTGAATCACGAACTTGATATATTGTGCTAATCAATAATGCGCACATTGATGTTTCACAATCCAGGTCAAATCATCATAGATTATGCATCACAAACCACCATAGATCATACATACATACATACATACATACATACATACACAAACATACACAAACATATACATACATATACATACATATACATACATATACATACATATACATACATATACGTACATATACGTATATATACGCACATATATATA
>Ga0126342_10004039_pt1 | contig 24725 bp, 22 predicted proteins | sample Cyp1metagenome_FD_92528 | JGI IMG/M metagenome (GOLD analysis project Ga0126342, IMG submission 92528) | Coral microbial communities from Lord Howe Island, Old Settlement Bay, Australia - Cyphastrea 1 metagenome | ecosystem: Host-associated > Invertebrates > Cnidaria > Coral ...
AGTCCACCAATAAATCCCAGTGAATCCCTTGGAATTCACCATGTCCGACATTTGATGAAAAACAATGAAATTCATCATGAAATCCCATGAAAATCATTACCCTCTGGTAAACTAACAGTTTGCGAACTGGAAAGATCCACCATGTTTAATGGAAATTTATCAACTATAAAAGGACCATGTTCAAAGATCCACCATTTTATAGCTTGGAATTTATCAACTATAAAAGGACCATGTTCAATAGCGAACTGTTAAATTACCAGAGGGTAATATGATCAGACTTTCACATAAACAACCTGACGAACCAGGCCAACGTTCACATATCACTGTGGCTTAAATCACAAAATCAACAAACAAAACCATGGGCCACATTTTTGGCCTTTTTTTTCGCATCGGCCATGGATCAATATTTTCAATATGTATAAATACCATAAGAGTTGGGAGGGATGAACATCCATAAAAATGGTATTTCTAAACATTGAAATCCATTTAAGAATATAAAAATGATAGCCATAGATGGATCAATATTTATAAATACCATCATATGTGCCATTGTCAAAACTCAGTAGGTAGGGTATGGTCATCCCATTATAATAGGACTCCTTTTTAAATGGTTGTTATAATTACCTATTAACCATTGGATGACCATCCCCTATTAATGGTTAATAATACAGTATTGACCATTGCTCATATGAACATATATGAACATCCATTTATCAGGGAGTTTTAAACATCCATAAATCCCAGCAATTTTGATGTGAACAGGGCGACTTGAGGTGACAACTGACCCATCCGTTCTGAACGGCCTGAAAAACTGACCTAACGGAGGCGGGATCCGAAGGACATTCAGAAGTGGGATGCCCCAATAGCTGGATGGTTTTTTTCGTGGAAAATCCGATCTATAAATGGATGATTAATATAGTGATTATATAACTGCATATAACTGCGGGCAAAAACTTGGGGATTTTCATGGATATTCCGATATTACATATAAGTGATTGATCCCTTCCCCCTAATACTAACCCCCCCAAATAATAAACACTTCAGGTAGTTGTTATTATTAGGGGGTATTTATTATTAGGGTTCCCCCTAACAGTAAATTTAAAACACTAACATTTTAAAAATAAAACTATTTCAAAACTACTGATTAGATTTCCTTTTAAAATCTAATGAACATATTGCCGACAATTGGATTTCGTAGCTTCCCCCTAATAGTAAATTTAAAAACCTAATATTAAAAAAACAATATTATTATATTTCAAAATCGATTAGATCCTTTTAAAATCTAATTAACATATTACCAAAAATTGGATTTCGAAGCTTTCCCCTAATATTATATTAAAAATATAAAATAAATTGATTAGATTTCCTTTTAAAATCTAACTAAAATGTTGCCAAAAATTGAATTTCGAAGCTTTCCCCTAATATTGAATTAAAAACCTCAATGTAAAATACATGTTTTGTTTTCGACCTTAAAAGACAGACCCTAATAAAAAACACCCCGGGGTTGACTAGTTTTTATTATTAGGGAGAAACCCTGAAATGGTAGCTTTATTTTTAACTTGTTTTCTAAAGGGGATCAATTAAAAATCAAATTGGCAAACCTCAAATTTTCCAAAATTGGAGACGGACCCTAGTTTTTGTTATTTGGGGGGGTTAGTAATAAGGGGAAGGGATTATAAGTGGGGATATGCATGGATATTCCATCTATAAGTGGGGAAAAATATCCATCTATAAGCCCTACCATGGGTAAAACAATAATAAATAAACCAACCAGCCATGACTGGGAATGGTAACCATACCACCTATATATCTATGCTGATTTGGGGGGTGGTTTATGGCATTGTTTTACCCATAATAATTAACAAAAATAAGCACGAAACATATTCATGCCACTTAAACATCATTAAACAACTATATATATATATTCTCGAAAACAATTTTGATGCTGCTATATGCTGCTTAAACCTCATACATTGATAATTCAACCATTATTCATTATTCGGGCTGAATCATAACAACTCACCAAACAGAACAGAACCGACGCAAAAAATCGGGCAATTTGGGATGATTCTCATGATTCCCCAAATCCCAAGCATCATTCCAGCGACTCACGTTGTGAGGTCATTGTAATTCATCCAGATATTGAGGTGGTAAAGAAACCATAAGAAACTGGTTGGTTAGTCAGTTGGGAATATATTATTCCCAATATATGGAAAAATAAAACATGTTCCAAACCAACAACCAGGTATACATTTGCTAGTACCACTTTGATCTCATCGTTTTGTTTCTTCCTTGTCGTGTTCGAAGCTTTCCGCATTCAAGCAAACCTTGAGAGACTAACGCACATACGGCAAGAAAGAAATCATGCTTAATGACTGTTTTGCTACATTTTTTTCGCTCAGCTTTCTAAACATCTCTTTATAACTTCTTGGGGTCTCCCTCGTTGGGGTCAACCTCCATGGCTTGTCAATGGGCCTTGCTGTTCAAAGCAGGTCTTCGGGCAATGCAAATCATATGACTTAACATATACCGTGGGCTGTTGTTTTACAGTGAATGGGCCATATCCAGTACGAAAGGATACCTGCTTAGCTAAATCTAAATGACGGAGGTTTTTCTTGGTAAAATCTCCATTTTTGTTGGTTCAATCGTGAGGCATCCAAACATGAACGAGACTTCAAGGCCGGTGCATAGTCCAAGCACTGCAAGGTGCTCAGCAGCACATCCATCGGAACCTGCAGCGAATCTGGTTTTTTTTCTCACCCCAAAAACGATAAACCAATGACTTACCAACAAAATCTGACTACACCGTGGTTATTGGTGACTTGGTGACTTTTTAGTCATATTTCGTGGCTTTTGATGGCAAAATCAATGATAATTGGTGATTAAGAATGATTAATTTAGTGAATTCATGTGGTAAACCCAAGAATAAACCATCCCCAATATCATCATAAATAGCTGATATTCACGATCCCCAAATGGTAGGTTTATTCTTGGGTTGCCCACTTTGGTCAAATGTTGCTTGTCCATCTTGTCCTTTTTTCTTGGGAGGTTGTATGTAGTTGAATGATGTTGACTGTAATTATTGATATTCTATAACTGATTCCATTTTTTCCACTCCTAGTTGATAATATATGTAATATGATTCTTTAGCACTGACAACAATTAATTAGATCTCATGTATCTCCGTGAGAATCACATCATTGTATTTGCAGTTTTTTGATTGAAATCACTTTTTCACGAAATCCGTTTTACATAAATTGGATTCAAAATATGGAAAACCAACAGCAGTTTGGTATGCAGCGGATACGATATTTTGAGCTTTAAGATTCAGAACTACCCGGGGGAAGATCCACCATTTTATAGCTGGGTAAATCCACATAAATCCACTATAAATGGCCATGTTCAATAGCTATTTTATATTATTTTATGCTATTTTGACATAACCAGAGGATAAAAATGACTGGTTAACATACAAAACCAACTACAGAACAGTTGTTAGCGGCGGTCGGGGTCCAATGGCCAGGACTCAGGTACCTTTTCCTATCAAAAAAGGCCTATTAGTAATATGGTTGGTGGTTGACCTACCCCTCTGAAAAATATGAGTTCGTCAGTTGGGATGACATTCCCAACTGAATGGAACAATGAAATTCATGTTCCAAAGCACCAACCAGGTACTATCACAAAAGGCCTATTAGTAAGGTTGTTTTTTAGGGAAACAAATAAAACAAACATCAGTGCCCTATTTTTCCATGCCGGGCCTCCATTTCAGGGGGAAATTCCCAGTGAGATGTGTGAATCATCGGTCCTCCAACCATCTGAGGAACCCCGCAGATGACAGACCTGAGTGCCCGAAACATTTTCGGAGACTGAAGCTGTGAAAAGCATGGAGCTTTTGCCGAAAAACTTTTTGTTGTTTGTATTTTTGCGTATATGGACTGCCAGGTAGTTACTCTCTGGTTATTTGACATAGATATGGAAAACGGCCGGTTTATAGACGGTTTATGATGACAATTGATGGATCACTTACCTATTAAATGGTGATTCTCCATGGCTATGTTAAACAACCAGAGGGTGGAGGCATGGGAAATCTTCCGGACACTGTTTTTCGCGGGTGGACTATGCCGGCTTTTTAGCCTGTGAGTTGTTCATATAGTGGATTAAAGATCTCCTGCGTCACCTTGGATGGTTGAAACCCTATAAATCATGGGGTAAACCACCTATCAGGACCTATCAACTGGTGCAGGATTTCTTCCATCCACCGTATGATACTTTACTTCAAAGTGTGTGCTCCTTTTGGATCCCTTTGGTAGCAAAGTGCAAGCTGAGAATTGGATATCCCTGCACCACTCTACCTGGTTGGTGGTTTCAACCCCTCTAAAAAAAATATTAGTCAATGGGAAGGATTATTCCCAATATATGGAAAAATAAAACATGTTCCAAACCACCAACCAGGTACTATTTGAATAAAATCATTCTTCCACGAACAAATGAGAATGATGAAGATCATCACGTCTATATGGATTTCTTTCAAAGAGGATACCTCCACCCACAAACCAGCAGCTGATGTCTTTGTCTCCCTGCTTTGCGCAGGCCAGGTGGGTTTGTCTGAAATTTATTCTGAAGCGCCCATCAAAACATAGCAGGGCCTTGATACAATGGTTTACCCCCATTTTCAAACATTCTCATATGATGGGTTTTGTCTGAAAACAAACTAGTTACCCAACATGTTGATAAGCTGTGATGTTTTATCACATATATACCCTCCAGTAAATTAACATAGACCCTGGCATTCATCGGGGTTGGAAGATTAGTTTCCTCTAAAAAATGGTGATTTTCAGGGTCCACATTTACCAGAGGGTACCAGTTATGTTTGTTGGTTTATAAGCCCCAGTAACTATAGTTATAAGTACAATAAACCATAGTTATTGGAGTTATAAACCAACTTAGCTATCTTGGGGGCCTCACATTGTAGTTTCATCTTCCCCATTGTTTGTCGTACATTCGGAGTAAATTCGCCATTTTCAGACACACCGCAGCTGCGCGGTTCTGCACTACTCTTCAAGCGATCTCAGCGACAGCACGTGGTTCTCCTCGAGGTGACGAAGGTTAACTTTCTTCCACCTTTAAGACATCCAACAAATATAGTAACGTGGGTAAAACATGGTAAAACAATGCCATAAACCACCCATTTAAGCATGGTATATACCACCTAAAAAAATGGTGATTAGTAACCCACGGAAACAAAGGACGAACAAACACATTTATATAATATATATATATATATATATTATATTATATATTATATATTATATATATCTATCTATAACTTCATGGAATCTTGCAACGTTGTATAACTTTTGGGGGGGACGTGCGAAAGAGATTCCCCTCTTGGAGGATCATCATCACCATGATATTAAACAAACGTCAATCAAATCACCATTTCTAGAAGAACTTCTCATAGTTCCCCCATGATTTTCATCAGTTTTTCCATGGATTTTCCCTGTTTCCGACGTGTTTTTTCCATGGATTTTTCCAGAAATTTCCACGTTGTTTCTATGGTTTTCCGCCTGGTTTTCCACCACGCCGGTTTTCCGCCACACCGACCCAGGTTTCACCTGCTCCCAGGTTTCCACCGCGCCAGGGCGTGTTTCTCGAACCCACCTTGGACGTCACGAGGTCTAAGTCATTTCGTCATAGAACTGATACTGGTTGGTGGGGAGATTTTCCATGGCTATGTTAGTTAATGATGGTTAATATATGGTGAATATATGGTGAATATATGGTGAATATATGGTGAATATATGGTTAATATATGGTGAATATATGGTGAATACATGGTTATTATATGGTGAATATATGGTGAATATATGGTGAATATATGGTAAATACATGGTGAATATATGGTGAATATATGGTGAATACATGGTTATTATATGGTGAATACATGGTTAATATATGGTTAATGATGGTTAATATACTGTTAATAATGGTTAATATATATGGTTGATATACTGTTAATATATGGTTATTATTATATGGTTAATGATGGTTAATAAAAATCTGGTTGGTGGTTTTAACCATCTTGAAAAATATGAGTCAATGGGAAGGATGACATCCCATATATGACATGGAGAATAAAAAATCTTTGAAACCACCAACCAGTGATAAGCAACTGGAAATAACTGGACATCACTTGGAATGACTTATAGTTATTTCAAGTTACTTTAAGAAAGTTATGATATGTTATGATTCTAATAACTTGATTTTCAACTTACGTTTCAAGTTACTTATTTCAATTACTTGTGCAGTTCTTATTCCAAGTTCGCGTGCACGTCATTGTTATTCTAACTGATGGTGAGTCATCATAAGTCATGACCATCCGCAGAAGTTGGATCCTGTCCCTATGAAACCTCCACAGCGGTCCTACACGTCACGTTGATGCATCCAACAGGAAATTTAACAGGTTGATGCTCTGAACACGTCTCAATGCTAAACAAAATCATCAGTGACATTGAAATCACATATGAAGTACTTTTTACTGGCAAAACAATCATAAACCATCCACAAATTCACCATAGAAAGTTTCAACCATTCCCTCTGTGGTTTATGGCAATGGCGAGCCCAGGGTGGCGACGTGTCATGCGATTGGGAGGCTTTGAAGTGGGAAGAAAGGAGCATGTCATAGTCATCTAATGTCATCATAAATAATCATAAATAATCATAAATCATCATAAATCATCAGAATTAATAAAGCATCATAAACTATCAAAATGTCATCATATATAATGTCAATTAATATCATCATAAATCTATATTAGAAAATGGATGCACATAGCATTTACCGCTGATTTTCCTGATAAAAACCGAGGGCGCCGAGGCCACCGAGGCGCAGCAACGCCTTCTCCGGCGAGCACACGCCTAGCTCCACCAACAGGCGGCACGACACCGTACCTCGCCGAGGTTCCGTTAAAGGACGGGAACTTCCCATCGAGTCCATCGAGAAGAACATGGGAAATAGCCTCTGGTAATGGGATTTAATGGGATTTTATAGTGATTTAATGGGATTTTATAGTGATTTAATGGGAGTTTATAGTGATTTAATGGGATTTTAATGGGAGTAAAACACAAACTACAGTAACTTGATGTAACGTGTGACACAGTAAAATCAAAATCCTTGTAAATTGATGCAATCTGCGATGCTGAGACGAACAGTTCGACAGTTCAGTTCAACGGCGAGTTGTCGGACATGCTCAAGGGATTGCTGCAGTGTCCGAGGAAAAGAATATGCATCAATTTGTCCCAGGTGATTAGTTACTGTTGGAACTGTGCTACATTGTTGGATAGTTGTTGGATAGTTTCATGTTCTAGTTCCGCATGTTGGAGCTGGAAAAAATGATCACACTCCCCCTCTAGTACTCATCAACCGCGGTCTGCTGGAAATCCTCCATTTATAATTATATAATCATTTATATGCTGGTTGGTGGTGTACCTACCCCTCTGAAAAATATTAGTCAGTTGGGATGATGACATTCCCAATATATGAAAAAAACATGTTCCAAACCACCAACCAGTATCGGATTCTCCCAGCCAATGGGGATTTCCTGGCTTGCCATGTTTGATCATCAGAGGGTAACCCCAAAAAAAAAACGTCGCCAAGGCCCTCTGCTGCCGGGGACTTGACTTGCGGAGCTTCTGTCATGGACTCAAGGTGGCATGGTTAACTCTCACCTTCTGACCTATATTTAGGTCTATGATAAGGCCTATTTAAGGGAATCGCCCCAGAAGATATGGTCCTTTTTTCTGGTACAGTAAACTAACATAGCTATGGAACGTTGCCCATTTATAGATGCTTTGCTAGTAGCTTTTAAAATGGTGATGTTCAATAGCTACACAGGCTACACATATATATATATATACTGGTTGGTGGTTTCAACCCTCTGAAAAATATTAGTCAGTTGGGATGATTATTCCCAACTGAATGGAAAAATAAAAGCCATGTTCCAAACCACCAAGCAGTTTCTAATAGGTAAAATCCCATTAGTTCCTATGGAAAGTCACCATCTTTAATAGGTAAATCAACTATTAACTATTTCTACCAGAGGCAAAATCGCCCGTCTCTCCGGCCTGCGCGTCCAATGCCGCCGCGGCAGTGCACGACAACCTGCCGCGACATCTCCGGGATGGGGATGTATCCAAGAAAAATGAGGATAGACTATAGAAATCCAGAGAAAACCACAGGAAATATGGTGGTTTAAGATATTTAAGAAACGAAATTTAATGCGATGTATAGCTGACTGTGCCCAACAACAATCAGGATACTGTTTGGCCAACCAAATATCACCCCAAACAGGGGTAAAAGGTATTAGAATCATGGGGCTCGGCTAAACACAATTTTTATGGGTACAAATGGAGGGTATAGGTATTGTATATTTAATAACTCTAACAACTCTGGTTGGTTTATGGGATACAACGTTAGTTCGTGGGGTGTTATAAACCAACGAACACAAGTGGGGGGGGCCCACCTTGATTTTTCCAAAGAATCTTTGGGTTTTATGTGTGAGACCCTAAACAAAGCCACAAATCAGCGTTCGATGAACATGTGTCCAAAAGCGGAGGAGATAAACACAACCACATTTTCCAAAAATGTTTCCATTGCCGTTTCTCTGGAAATTCAAAAACCATCTTCCATGCGAGGTATGCGGCTGCTAAGTTGGCTTTCGCTGTTGGGTTTATGGTAGATAGGAAGAACTAGTTCATGACTTGATTGGGTGAACATCATCCACATAACATTAACATCAAGCAAAAACACATCATCTTCCCTGGGCCCTGGACATCCCTATGGTTTTCTTTGTTGGGCGTCGCCTTGGATTTGCTTCACCCTTTGTCGATTCCAAGTAGTGGATGTCCCATTGGGAAAATAAAAAACAAAAACATCATCCACTCGGCAACTCCAGGCTTTTGGGGGGTTGAACCCTCTTGATTTCCTGGTTGGTGGTATACCTACCTACCCCTCTGAAAAATCATGGAGTGAAAGTCAGTTGGGATGATGACATTCCCAACTGAATGAAAAAATAAAAACCATGTTCCAAACCACCAACCAGTTTCATTGCCTTTTCCAGTGAACTAAGTGTACATGTTTCGCCATTGCCAACTTATGCAGCTTTAAATTGCCATTGTATTCTGCGAAAGAAAACCTAAACTATCTCAACCGCACACCCCCAGTTCAACAATTCAGGCCCTTTACCAATTATAAGTCGGAAATAACCCCAATTTATGATATTCATGGAATAATTAAGAACCATCTATAACCTTGTCAGGTATAAAACGATATTATAACCGAATTCATGGAATGAGAACCTCATATTATAACCATATTTTAACCATATGATAACCATATTATAACCATATTCTAACCATATTCATGGACTGATAAACCCCATTTATAACCATATTATAACCATACTATGACCATATCATAACCATATAATAACCATATAATAACCATATTATAACCATATTATAACCATATTATAACCATATTCATGGACTGATAAACACCATTTATAACCATATCATAACCATACTATAACCATATTACAACCATATTATAACCATATTATAACCATATTCATGGACTGATGAACCCCATTTATAACCATATTATAACCATATTAAAAACCATATTATAACCATATCTTAACCATATTCATGGACTGATAAACACCATTTATAACCATATTATAATCATATTATGACCATATTATAACCAAATTAAAACCATATTAAAACCATATTATAACCATATTCATGGACTGATATACACCATTTATAACCATATCATAACCATACTATAACCATATCATAACCATATTATAACCATATTCTAACCATATTATAACCATATTACAACCATATGATAACCATATTATAACCATATGATAACCATATTAAAACCATATTATAACCATATTCATGGACTGATAAACCCCATATTATAACCATATCATAACCATACTATAACCATATCATAACCATACTATAACCATATCATAACCATATCATAACCATATTATAACCATATTCATGGACTGATGAACCCCATGTATAACCATATTATAACCATATTATAACCATAGTATAACCAAATTATAACCATATTATAACCATATTCATGGACTGATAAACCCCATTTATAACCATATTATAACCATATTATAACCATATCATAACCATATTATAACCATATTATAACCATATCCATGGACTGATAAACCCCATTTATAACCATATTATAGTCATATTATAACCATTTTATAACCATATCATAACCATATTATAACCGTATTCATGGACTGATAAACCCCATATTATAACCATATTATAACCATATTATAACCATATCATAACCATATTAAAACCATATTATAACCATATTATAACCATATTATAACCATATTCATGGACTGATATACACCATTTATAACCATATCATAACCATACTATAACCATATCATAACCATATTATAACCATATTACAACCATATTATAACCATATTCTAACCATATTATAACCATATTACAACCATATGATAACCATATTATAACCATATCATAACCTTATTATAACCATATTAAAGCCATATTAAAACCATATTATAACCATACCATATCATAACCATATTATAACCATATTATAACCATATTATAACCATATTAAAACCATATTAACACCATATTATAACCATATTATAACCATATTAAAACCATATTATAACCATATTATACCATATTCATGGACTGATAAACTGCATTTATAACCAAATTGTAACCATATCATAACCATATCATAACCATATAATAACCATATTAGAACCATATTCATGGACTGATAAACACCATTTATAACCATATCATAACCATATCATAACCATATTATAACCATATTATAACCATATTATAACCATATTAAAACCATATTAAAACCATATTATAACCATATTATAACCATATTATAACCATATTATAACCATATCATTGCTATTTCGGGCCGTCAAATTCCTGCAGTTCTCCAAGCGTTCCAACCTTTCCGCCGCGCTTCAAGATCTCCCGCACTTTGGCGCCATCGCCGCGTTGGACCCAAGCACCTTTTTTTCGTGACGGGAAAACCATGCAGTTATGGCCATTTATCAGTTATAAATACTTACCAAAATTCTGGGTAAATTATAATATTTCACTAACCTGAATTAAGGCCATTTGGGGATCATTTCCCTTGCTAACCATGATTCCAGTGAGGTCGCAGTAAGGTCGTTATAATTTACTCAAATACATGTATAGAAAATATAGTATATTAAACTGGTAAATGGCCGTAACTGTAGGTCGTTGGGAAGAAATGCCTTCTGGTAATTATAGCTATTGAACATGAACATGGCTAGAAAGACCCCATAGAAATAGTTGATTTACCGAACTTAAAGATTACAGTATGTGACTTTTACCAAACTTAAAGATTATGTGATTTTTACACAACTTAAAGATTGTGTGATTTTCCATAGCTATGTTGGTTTATCAGAGGGTACTTGGAAACCATGGGTTTATGGCAAAACTCCGTGGAAAACATTGCTTTTTGGAACAGAAAGAGTTTTTGGAAGCCACAAGCAGCTCGATGACGGGCCGGTGGTGTTGCCGCAGCGACTGAGAACTGATTCAACGGACATCATGGTTGCATTTGTCTGCTGCCAACATGGCCGGATTCATGGCCATCGACGCCATCGATGTGGAATCAGTGTCAAAAGCCGAGTCTGCAGTAGCCGAGTAGCCGAGTTTGCCCTTGTGGCATGTCAGTGGGCGGCAGGAATGCAGCATACATCGGGGCCATCAGGGTTTCTGGCAGTCCGTAGCAGCACCTGAAAATACGAGCTCTTTCAGGAAAGGACAAGCCATTAGTCATGGCCAGGCTTGGATAGTCCACACATAGAATCAACCTGGAGATTGTCCTCCTAAAATCATACCAACATTGATGATGCGCCAAGCCTCACTAAGCCACAACATTTACCAGGGATAGCCCAGATCCATTTATCAAACCTGACTTCAGCATTTTTAAGTTCAATTGTTGCGCATCACAAGTGCAACTGGGATCATCCAATCTTGAAGGTTCCACAAATTGACCGTTTGGCTTATAGACCAATCCCCCATATTCACCCGTATCTCCAATAGTCATCCAACAATCGTTGTTTGTAAATGTACATCTATTGCTAATTATATATATATTTTTATGTAAAGATATGTACATTTGCAAACAACTAGTATAGACTTAGACCAATTAACACCATATATATACATACATATTACATGTGTATATAATATATATATATATATATATATATTACTTTGATTTCAAGGTTTCCGCGAAGCGGTCTTTTTCCAACCGCTTGAGCCAAAGTAATGGCGAGTCAGTTGAATTACATACTGTGCTATGCACACTGTGCTGAGGGTGTCTAGATTCAAACAACTCCCCGTGGCTTGCATGTCATGGCGGAAGCAACAGGGCAGCAAAGCTCGCCACCAAGTGCAACCCCCCCGGCCAGGGTTGCGTATGTTGGCCAAGTTCGATGTAGAAGCCATTGACATTGGAAGCCATCTTATACTCATCGCATGTACTGCAGACTGAGTATCGCACTGTACGATCTAACTTAGGTGCAAGCCGCCTCAAAGGCAAGGTCAAGCACAAGGTCTTGAAGAAACATGAAGAAACTAATTAAAGTCTGTACTACTGGAATTCCAAGTGAAACCATTTTACAGTATCACCAAGCCGCTTCGAGGCACAGGTCAGGATATAGCGCAGTGAAAGGTGCCAAGAACAAAGTAAAGTGCCACCACCAACCTCCTAAGTCCCACGCCGCATCACATGCAGGCCGTTGGGCCCTGTTGAAGAACAGTGGACTCAAAAGGTCGTTTCTGGGGACCTGACCAAGCTAAGTTGCCAACAAGACCAAGACACATTCGAAATCAACAGGATGTGAGGAATGTTTCATGGCTTGGCCTGATATTCCAAACCTACCACTGAGACATCGAATTTTCCTGGCAGAAGCGCTTTGGTGAAGTAATCTCCTAATTGTTCAGCAGTCGGGGTTTGAATGAGTTTGCACCATGAAGAAAAAGCTTCATTCAAAGAGGCTAAAGATAGTTTTGGAGTTCGCGCAAGGTGTCTCAGTTTCACGCTGTAACCTTTCTTTATGGATTGAACCACTGCGCTATTGTCTTCACGGACAACTGGCTTAGGAGCTTTGTCACCCAGAAGATAAACCACAAGTTTATGAATCGGCAATAGTTCCTCCTGGAGCCCTTCAGCCAATGAGCTCAACTCTGCATCAGCTGTACTTCTCGCAACATGTTGACGACGACGGGACTTCCATGTGATGGGACAAAATGTACCCCCAACCCCCCGGATTACAAGGTATAAGCCACTAGTCGACTTTGCTGTAAATGGGCATCCGCCTAAGTCGGCATCGAACAGGTCAATCGTGCAATTCTCTGGAGGGTCATGCACCTGTGAAACCAAGCCCATGTCACGAGTGGAATGAAGGTATGACACAAGTCGGTACAGCTGTTTATCTGAGTTACGCGACCATCGTGTGACTTGAGATTGCGTAGGCTAGGTCTGGTCGAGCCAATCTACACACCCACAAAAGCTTCATCAAGACCGAAGAGGCCTTGTGAGACACCTGGCCTTGGACTTCGAAATCTTGTTGGGTGAGCATATTCTCATTGACATATGGCGTTGAAACCTGCCTGAAGTTCGCCTTTCCCTCAACAACTTCAACATACAAGTCAATGGCTTGTTGACAGTAGTCAGCCATGTTGAAAGTACACTTGGGCCCTTGGATGACATGGTTTATCCCAATGAATTGATTCAATGGTTCGGGATCATCAAGCTCGATGTACTTACGAAGAGATGACCAAAAGGAATCATGGAATTGTTCTGGACCACTCAACAACACATCGTCAACATAAACAACAACTAACAGTTCGGTCTTAGCACATCTAAACACTGATGGATGTCCGTCTACAGGCGTGAGCCCCAAGTCTCCCACAAGAACCTGTCGCAAATGCATCTCCCGACATGCACTCGCAAGTGGGTGACCGTATAATGCCTTCTGGAGGCGAACTGTCGGTTGCTTAAACTTTCCATGCCAAGAATCCAACCACAGTTCCCGAGGCAAATCAACATAGGTCTCTTCGTCCACCATTAGCATAGCTTGCAGAAAAGCACGAGTGATCTGCAGCTGTGAGCTTGTTACCCTTGAGAAGCCCATAAAACACCGCCAGGTCTATGGCCTGGATTTTAGTCGGGGCACTGTATAACGCTCCGAACTGCGCTGCGGCGCCCCAAGTGTCAGTCACCTGGGTCCCTCTGAAGACCAGTCTCCCTTTGTATTTCCGGCGATCCATCGACTCCCAGTGTTTGATACTTGCGATTGGCATTACCTCTGCAAGATGGATTATTTTACCCTCGCGTTTTGCCTGCACAAGTCGTTCTGCTTTTTCCATTACGTTAGAATCCAGCCAAACATCTTTGGCCCTGACACCGCGACCTTCCTCCTTAATTGCCTCTATGGCCTTTGAGTCATTTCTCATCTCATCACGGGACCGCAATTTGTGAATGGTTGCCAAAACACAAACATCTGGAGTATGGCAGTCTTGGAGTCGGGCTCTATGTGGGTCAAGTCGGAATGGCATGACAGGACAAGCTGGGACTTGTTCTAAGATTCTGCCTGGAAAGAGAGTGGACACTAAACAAATAGCCATTGACATGTTGTAAAATCCTGACTTCTTCGTGATTGATCCTTCAAGGTGATAATGGAAACCCTTTTCATGACTGCATTTCTTCGATTCAAGTTCTTTCCGAAGTTTCTCATTGGTTGTTTGGACAATCCACTGGCGTTTTGGACATTTTCCATCAATCTCAAGATTAAAGGCACCATCAAACTGGACTGATTTCATTCCAAGAGAATCAACGCATGATTTGACAACTGGTTCTTGCCAACCCTCAGAATCTTTGCTCCATTCGAAGCTGGAAGAACCACCTCTCGACATCTCAACCGTGGCGGCCAATTCATGAAACCGTTCAACCAGTTTGAGAGACTTCTCTCGTCTTGCTAACAACTTCTTTTGATACTCTTCTCCATGATTGTGGATGGCCATGTGTTGCCAAGGGCTCCAGACCGTATAAGGCAAGGATCCCCATAAGTGGATTGGTCTATTTCCTTGTTGAATCTCATCTTGAACCCAACAAATCAGTTGGTGGAAGCTTTCATCATCCTCAACATTGAAAGATTCTTTCGTGATTCCCAAATACGATACGTCCAAAGCTTTTGCAACTTTACAAAGCGCCGAATTTTCCTGACAACAAAACTCAATTAATAACACGTTTCCCTTTCTCAGAGTAACACCCCCCGGAGCTGCAACCACAACCTCACCAAGCACCGTCTCGTCAAACCCAGATTCCGCCGAAGACTCTGAACGAGCAGGAGAAGGTGGGACGAAAGAAGCGTGTGACGTGGGAGTGTAATCACCATCAGGTTGAGGACATTCTGGGACTAAATCCAAATCCAATAGATCAACTGGCTCAACATCAACAGGGGTAACAGTGTCAAACAACCTGAACATATCATAAGCCTCGTCCTCGTGGTTGGTATCTGGGGTCAGCTCATCGTCCCCCCGCGGGAGCGGTTCTGCAGCATTCAGCAGGCGATTGAAGCGCTCACGACATGTAGAGGTGCGTTGGTATGTGCCATTGAGGCATCCGTCGCACAACTCGGTGGGACCATAAAATTGCACCCTTCGTTTGGTAACGGACCGATTCCTAGGGATATCAGGATTGTCATCATCACCAGGGGCATCATCATCATCATCATCATCAGGTGCGTCGGGTGCATCAGGAATGGCGTTGGGATTCTTCAACATAGAAACACGGGTCAAGGGAAATTGCCAGGGTCCTGTTGGTGGGACAAAGTCACGGGTGAGGATCTCTCGGATTTCTCCGCGAGAGGTCAACACTGAAAGATCCAAAAGAATGTGAACATCTTTGCAACCCATACCTGGAACCACTTCGGGGTCACCTAAGTATACATAGCCGCTTTGCCATTGGGAGAAAAGGATTTGGGGGCCATGGGATCCTTGATCTTACCCAAGTACCAAACGAAACACCCAGGCCCATACGGCAAGAGACGTGGTTCGGGCTGATAGCCAATGGCGAGGTGCAACTTGCTATCCACATCCGGGAGGGGAACCTCGTCCAAAGCCAACAACATTGGCAAAAAGGCATTGCGCCAAGCTCGAAAGCTTCCTGCCGAGTCCGGCAAAGCTGGCATCCTGATGGCAGAAACGTCCTTCCACCTCAGATAGTCCTCAGGGGATTTTACATCATCATCCGAATCACCTTGGTCATCACACTTGGGTGATGTTGCGCCCTTCCTTTTCGGTGATGCGTGTGGACTAACCAATTGGGTGTATACCGGTGATGGCATCGGAGGCATGTAGTCTCCTGGAACCAACTCCTCATCATCATCAAATTCTTCCAATGCATCTTCATAAGTGGGAATGGTTGGAACTTCCCAGTTCCCCAAAGCGACCATTCTATCTTCCAAATCCTTGGACTTCCTACTCAATTCTTCACCGGATCCTTGGATCTGGTTGAGTCGGTCAACAACAAATGACATTTGGGTTTGAAGATCTGATATCTGGGATTGCAATTCCGTACCATGTGTGGCTCTTTCCAATTTCAAACTGTTGGCCTCAACCTGAGCACGTGCCACCTCAGAGTGAGCGAGAGCATTCTTCAATCGACCAATTTCACCCAACAAGTTTGTCTCGCGTTTCTGGGCTTGTGACCGTTCATCCATGATTGTTTTCATTGCTTGTTTCTCTGTTTCGCTAATCATGATCGTTGCTTCGCTCCTCAATTGCGCGTTCGCAGCATCCCTTTGAACAACTGCTTCCACAGCATGTTGCGCGATCAAATCCGCTTGGGCTCTTGCTTGCATGACCTCTACAGCAGCTTGCCTAACAACTTCCGGGTTTGCAGAGGGTGCTACATACACTGCTTGCTGATACACGTGACTTTTAGGGCGTGTTGAACTTTGTGCTCCTTGTCGCTGCTCTGTTCTTGTGTTTCCCGTGTGTGGCCTATCAAGAGGCTTTGCCAAAGCTTCACTTGTTCTCATTGCGGAACCAGTCCTTGTCTTTGATTGTTTCCTCACATTTCCTCTTGATTTAACGCTCGAAGAACGGGAACTCATTCCTCCTTCGATCATTCCCGGTCCTGCTGGAACGTGATCTGATGAAGATGTGAACTGAAATGATGTTGAGTTGCTTGAATCCATTCACTCGATGTGTTCGTTTTCGTTTATCCAATTCAGCCGAGATTCAAAGAATCAAGATCTCTTGCCTCTGCCCTTACCCTTGCCTTTTCCCGAAGGCTGATACTCAGCAGGGTCAACTGGCAGCTGATAGAACGGTGTATGAAACGCTTGCGGAAATGTCAACTTAATCACCCGTTGAAAATATTCTTCGACTGACTGAACCGAAAGAAAATCTTTTGACGCATACCGAAAATGCACAAAATGAACTGGTACCACCCTACGTTCCCTAACAGTCTGGCAAATGTCCCAACGGTCGTCCAAGTGAGCTGAAACCACAGTTGATGTGATCTCTGGTTAATCTCGGGAAGTGATGCACAAAGTCACCAGACGATCCGGTGTTACAATCCCTTCGGCCAACAGCTCTTGATTCAACAGGTAAATCTGTTCGTTCAAACCAACACGACGTTCCTCTGATTGATCCCCACCATAACCTATGTAACTACACACACCAACGCGGATGCGCTGATCCCTCTGAAGTGCAGCTTTAATGGCTTGACGTGCAAAAGGATGTAATCTCCCTGAATGCTCTCGATCCCCTGGATTGCAAACGTTGCACGCTCCGTTCCAATCGACGCTCAACCTAATTTCGAGCCTTGGGCCTGTCGACGTTGCAACCGTGGAGACTGGAGGATTGTGTTTGGTCAAATCAATAATGGGAGCTGAAACCAAAGATGAACTTGCTGAGATTTCCTTGGGTGGAACCTTGGGGACTGAAATTTGTTGGGCGGAACCTTTGGAACAGAGATTTCCTTGGGCGGAACCTTTGGAACAGGAACCCTTTCAGATTCAACCACTGGACGCCCCTTTGGAAATGCTGGCGTGATCACTGGTTTCGCTACCTCAGGTTCAGCTATTCGCCAAGGAGCCTCTGCGATGGCCCTCTCAAGGATGGTTGATCTCTCCCGTTGACGTTCCCTTCGGAGCTGGGGCACCAAAAGCAACACTTGAAACCTTTGGTGGTGCAATCGGAACCGAAACCGTGGATACCGAAACACTGGATGATGCCTTAGGCGGTGTCCTAGGTGCAGGCAATGGCGGAAAATCCTTAGGAGGTGTCTTCGGGACAGGCACTGGAACAACCGGAATTGCACGAGATCCACTCGAAGCAGAACCAGAAGCCGATACCCTATCTCCTTCCTTGAAGTCCGGAAATTCTTCAGATTTATATAACATCCTCTGGATCACCACCTGATGCCTTAGCAGCCTGCTGCTTCGCAACAAAAGCTTCAGCTAGAAGCTGCTGCTTCTTTGCCCTTTTACCACCTCTAGTCGGTTTCCAACCCTCTTCAAACTTCTTAGGGCGTTTATCCCCAGATCCTCCACCTTCCATCCACCTGCCTGCCGCCTCGAAGGCTGGTCAGGCAACTATCGACACCAAGATACGGAAAAAGAGGAACCAAGATGCGAGGATGCAGAAATGCAGAACGAAAAGACAAAGATGACCAATGCAGTGAAGCTATGGCAACAGCGACGCTGGTGGGAGCGTACGGCTGATAACCTAGATTTCAAGGTTTCAGCGAAGCGGTCTTTTTCCAACCGCTTGAGCCAAAGTAGTGGCGAGTCAGTTGAATTACATACTGTGCTATGCATACTGTGCTGAGGGTGTCTAGATTCAAACAACTTATATATATATATATATATAATATATATAATATATAATATATATATATAATATATATATATAATATATATAATATATAATATATATATAATATATATATTTACACCAGGTCATAGACCAATTCACCCATCCTTTGGAGCCAAGGATTATCCTTGAGATTTCACCCCGACGCTTAGCAAACGCTGAATCAACCCGGATAAAGCCCATCCATAAACCCTCCGTAGACCTATTGTTATATATTATTAGCAATCGTATTACTATGTATTACTTTTTACATCTTTTTATTATGATTTATTTTTACACATTTATACAGTAGTGGGATTTTTACCCATAAATCGGAAAAAAAACAACGCAACAAGAACGATATATCAAAATATCCCATCATTTACCCTCTGGTAATGTAACATTGAAAATTGCCAAAGAAATGGTTGATTTACCGAACGTAGACATGGTGATTTTCCAGTTCGCAAACTGTTAGTTTACCAGAGGGTACTAGCCATGGTTTCCTGGTTGGTGGTTGACCTACCCCTCTGAAAAATATTAGCCAGTTGGGCTTATTATTCCAATGAAAATAATGTTCCAGACCACCGATCAAATAGTTACTATAGTTCCGAAAATCACAATCTTTAATAGGTAAATCAACTATAAATGGCAATTTTCAATAGCTATGTTAGTTTACCAGAGGGTAATGGGTAAATTAACTATAAATGGCAATTTTCAATAGTTGATTTACCCATTAAAATTGTGTTTTTTCCATAATTGTCTTCGTTTACCAGAGGGTACTAGCCATGGTTTCTAATACATCACCAAGGAGGGTAAATATCATAAATACCACCAATCAGTTATGTCCCATCAAATCCCATTCAGATTCCCATGATTTCAGCTGGTGAGAAATCTAGCCATGCTCTCTAATACATCCCGCCCATTCTCCGTTGAATCCCCCAAACCCCCGAACCGAAATCCGGATCAATAGGGCCTTCGAAGTACATCCCTGGCGCAGCAAAGTCCTGGCGAGGCGGAGCACCAATGGACATCTCCAAGAAAAGAATGGGAAAATGATGGAAAAATGCTGGGAAAATGATGGACATTTATTGGAACATGCTGGGAAAATGATGGAGACACCATTTGAAAGGCTAGAATTCGAAGCATTGCTGTAGTGTTATTTTGCCCTCAAAGCTATCCAAAGAGAGTTCTATGGGCAAAGGGAAATGATCAAACATGTGCGTCAATTATGAAACAGTGGAAATTCTTTCGTTAAAGAACTAATGAAAAAATGAAAACAAAAAACAAGTAACTTTCGTGACCACACAAAATGGGGAGTGTAAAAGTGTGAATACTGGGTGTGGATCAAAAATGGGTGTGGTTGATTGTGACCTCACAAAAAAAGGGCTTATCAAACACATGGGGATGCAACCGTTAACGTTTAGTAACTGTGATTCTCCTATCCCAAATGCTCCATGTATGGAAAATTTACCTACATTTACCCCAAAAATGGCTCAAATGTAGGTAAATATTCCATACATGGAGCATCTGGGTATGCACAATTGGGGAGATAATATGATATACTGTAACTGGTGAAGTGTGGATTAGCCATGTGAAACCTGGATATAACCAACAAATATGTGTTTAGCAAGGGATCTGAATGGTTTATACTCCAGAACATGGTTGGCTATGGGTCAAGTGCTGGGATTTGAAGGATGACTCGAAGTTGCACATGGATACTGGTGATGGTGCGGATTGGATTTTCTTGAATTTTTCGACATCCTAATGTACATTTGTATCCTACAATGTGAGGCCCCCAAGATAGCTAAGTTGGTTTATAACTCCAATAACTATGGTTTATAGTGCTTATAACTATAGTTACTGGGGCTTATAAACCAACAAACATCACTGGGGGGCCTCACATTGTAGATGAGGTTCCTTTCAAAATCCCATAGCTGCTGGTCGATTCCGACGGCCGGTCCGGCACGGGACAATGAAACCACTGCATCTGCCGGGTTCGAACTTGCGCTCCCATGTCCTCGGGTTGTTTGATGGAAACTATGGGGAAGTTGCTGGTGGTTCAGCTTAGGACTACCGGGATGATCATTGGAGCAACTATATGGCGAAATGATTTGATTCAACATAATTAGACACATGTCACATCTTGTTGTGCATATATATATATGATTATATGTACAGTGTTTCACTTGTATATTGGTACATTGTTTCACTTTTCCCTCAAAAGTCTCCACCATCTTCAACGATGTTTGGTGCAAAAGCCCAAGGCTCTGCAACGTCCAGCATTTGGAGTTCATCATCCTGGCGCAGCCCAAAGGCTTGAAATGGGTAGCTATACATATACAAATACATTTAGAATAGATACATGTGCATATGCATCCTAATGTGATATAGAAAAAACATATATATATATATATATATTGATAGATATCACACTATACTATAGCTAAATAAACAAACACATATATATATATATATATCAAAATATATCATATATATAATATACATATAGTTTGATATACTATGTTGTGCATGGTTCCTATAATCTTCTAAACCAGGGATGCTAACCCCCCCGTTAAATCTCATCATTAGATTTCCCACTGTAGATCTTAAAAGATATTGTGATATCCTATACTGTATATATTTACATATATCTACAATTTAATAGACAAATATGTTGTATTATCCAATATCTATAGATATATCTCTATACATATACCTTTGAATATATATATCCTGTTTAGTTACTATAGTTCATGCACAAAAGTTACTATAGTTACTATCCATACATGGTTCTATACATATCGATGCATAGAATGGAAGATATGAATCTCAATGGATATGCATCCATCTATAGTTACCACAATCCGTATCTATATATAGATATATATCCATAAATAAAAAATAACAATAACTAATATACTAATAGATTGTATATAGAATAATATAGATATATGATGATATATATATATATACATATATATATCTCTCTCTCTCATTTATAGTATTAATATATTATATAATCATAGTTCATGAACAATCTATCTATCGATCCCCCCAAGTCCTTCCGGTCCTGCACCAAGGTCACCACTGCCTCCGCGCCCCAGGTCTTCAGACTTTCCAAGTCGCTGCCCAGGTCGCGGTCGCGCTTCCCCGGACAGGGGCAGATGGCCTCGGCAACGACAACGGCCCCTCCGCGGCAACGAAAACGACGTGGAAAAGGGGAGATTTATGTATCTTATATGGATTTGCCAAGAGCTATATAGGTTTTGTAAAGATTTGTGATGGAATTTGTTATGGATTTACTTGGGCTTATTTATGTTGTTTTTTTTTTGGATTTACGTAGATTGTTCACTATCTTTTAGGATTTGAGTTGTACTTGTCGATCAGATTTTGGAGGTTGCGACATATAAAAACGGTCAAACATTCCAAAGCGATACGTATTACATCTATATAAGATGTGCTAATTAAATGATGATGATGATGATGATGATGTTGATGATGATGATGATATCTGATGATCATCATGTATAATTAATCATGATACAAAGAGATCAAAAGAAGCATACCATTAACATTTGTAATTTACTAATTTACACATATAAAAATCTCACAAAACAACCAATGGGCACCTTAGCCAATGACATCACTCCCATGGCCTATTCAAGCAAGCACTGCTGTAAATAAAATCATTGCAGATGAGTTTTGTCTCTGAATAATCCCAACCCCCCTAAAATTCCTACCCTCTGGTAAACATAGAAAAAACATGGAAAATCACCATTTTCTAGCTGGGTAAATCCACTATTTCGACTGCGCCATTTTCAATAGCTATTTTGATATAACCAGAGGATAAATATCATAAATACCCAGTTTTTTCAAACCTTGAAGATTGGATCTTGGATCTCTGGAACAGTCGTCAAGGACTAGCGGCGATTTCTGCTCCCTTCAGCTCTGGGATGGTCAAAACATACCTTAGCCAAAGTGCGACGACATTGCAACATAGTAAATGGAGGAAATAATATATGTGATCTGTTTTTTGAAATATTTTTTACCAACTCATTATGTCCTCTGATTTGGATCTGGGCCAAGAATTGGCACCGGAGCCTAATCGGACGCCATGGGGATCAACACTTCAACTCAACCATCTGTGAAAGTAGGGTAGCCGAAAATCGTTGCTAATTTCAAAAAAATCAACCAATTGGGACCAAAATTAAAACATGTTCTATAAGGGTATGCTTATTGAGGTGAATGCGTTTATTCACTTTTATGGGCACGCATCAAAACCTACAAAAAAAAACGTTGGAGGGACGGATATCTGTCCAGAGTCATGGTTTCTCCCATGTTTGCCATCATATCTCACGAACAAGATTCAACTTTAGATTGGTATCCACCAAACAGTATCCATGCTTGGGATTGATATGAAGTAATCATCATGAATCCGATTCATATACCCACCAACTGCTATGTTTTTTATTGTTTTTTTGTTTATCTTTCAGAGCCCAAAGCAATTTGCGTCCGAAGTGAAGGTCAACAAACCCAGGTTTGCTTAGTCTAAAATTCGATGGAAAAGTCGATACGTCGAATTCATCTTCCAATGGTAAACATACAAAAAACTATGGCAAATCAGCATTTTTAATGGGTAAACCCACTATAAATCACCATTTTCAATAGCTATGTTATGTTTACCAATGGCTAAATTCTATTGTTCCTCTGCAATATTCAAAGATCATGTCTGGTTGGTGGTTGACCTACCCCTCTGAAAAATCATGGAGTTCGTCAGTTGGGATGATGACATTCCCAACTGAATGGAAAGTCATAAAATTGATGAGTTCATTGTTTAATAATTAAAACTATTTCCTGTAACAACACTCAAAATTTAGCATCAATTCATTCAATCCAATTATGGTCATCACTCGTATCATCATTATATGTTCCAAACCACCAAACAGATTTTGTTCCGATGCAGTTGACCGATGCAGTTCCGTGAGTTCCACTTTGTTGGGATCTTGGAAAGGTGTATGGTCCATGGAGCCCATGGCATCCCAACTATGAGAAACATACGTATAAATATATATAAATATACATGGTCCAATACAACCATAAACAACTATATTACTATATGTTTAATCAATACAAAGTAAACATTAACACTAGGTTGAATATAAAAACCCGGCTTAAATCCTACCTTACTGGGATAGTTAGCGTGAAAGAAATCATCAACTGCACCTGCATGGTTGGTCAATTAGCCACACTACATCCCCATTTAATCAACACAAAGGCCATTGGGCATACACAGCCAATATGTACTACTGGTATGTGAACATATACATGTGTGGTTAATCCACATTAATCCCCTACTTTTTTCATTAACTAACCGCAATACAGATTTTTGGCGGATTTAACATATTGATGATACATGAATTATATATGAATTATTATTAATTCCACAATGGATACTTATTGATCATATTAATCCCATGAATCCCATTCATAATGATCTAATCATATACAAATTGATCCATATTGATAAATATTGACCCATATATTCTACAAAAAAAATACCCATGCATTGACATACACATACAAATTATTGATCCCATAATTTGTATATTATTAGATATTTTTGATCATATTAACCCCATTAACCCCATTCATAATGATCTAATCATATACAAATTGATCCATAT
>Ga0126342_10004040_pt1 | contig 24724 bp, 26 predicted proteins | sample Cyp1metagenome_FD_92528 | JGI IMG/M metagenome (GOLD analysis project Ga0126342, IMG submission 92528) | Coral microbial communities from Lord Howe Island, Old Settlement Bay, Australia - Cyphastrea 1 metagenome | ecosystem: Host-associated > Invertebrates > Cnidaria > Coral ...
CAGGGCCCTGAGGGACGGACTGGGCCTGCGGGCCACGGGCCCCACTGCCTAACCTTGCTTTCTGAACCTACAATGTTGCTTGTAATCTCTTCTCTGACGCGCTCCCCCTGCTGTCGGCAGGGGACGGCGGATATTCCAAAAAAGATACACACCTTCAAGATCCTTCAAGATCCTTCAAGAGTGAAGTTTACAGGCTCTAAACTTGGTTGATGATTTAGGACGGTGATTAGACTCACGGTGATTAGACTAAGGGCTCCGCATGGACGTTTGAAGCATTTTGTTGGCGATGCGTAGTCAGTGAGATATGGTGAATGAATTTGGTTCTGTTTGTGGTTCATGTGACTCTGCTGGTGGATGTGCAAGTCGCAGTAAGTGTTTCGCTTGTCGTGTAATGGTGCTACTTGCGTTGTGTACATTCTTGGCGATTTCCCGTGTGCATGTCTCTCTTCCATTCTTGTGCCACTTGTGCTATCAAGATCTTTGTCAGTCATACCAATGCTGGTGCTATCATGTGATATGCATAGCGTGGTAAACTGAATTACGAACCATCCCCAATATTACCACAAATTGTTGATTAAAAAAACACAACAAAACTACTGTATCCCCAAATGGTAGCTTTATTGTTGCTTTACCCCATTATCATCAATTGCAGTATATATCCCCATATTTCGTTGGTGATTGTCCCATGATATCCACATTATTTGAAGATTTGACGGCAGTAGATCCCTGGTACTTCACGATACGAAGGTGGGTGCGCTGGGTGAAGGCAGCTTCGGCCAAGTGCTATTGGTGACAGACCCGGCCTGGGACCCCAAACGCATGGCTATCCTTTTGCTCGTAAGGGTTGGAACACTGGGCAACAAATCGACATGAAATGCGAATGCCGCCAGCTGATCAGTGCCCAGTCAGCATGGAAAGGTAAAACATCCTTGACCATTTGGGTTCCTACGTATTTTTTTGTGCACCCGATTTGTTGATTAGTAGAGGGTATCCAGCATTGCCATCAGGCACCTGGTATCAAAGCGATCCCTCAATGTTCCACGCTCACCACGATCATGATGATGATGATGATGAGGAGGAGGAGGAGGAGGACGACGACGACGACGACGACGATGATCTAGGTCCTAGGTGTGTCCAAAGCCTTCCAGCCTCTAACTCCACACACCGCTTCAGGAAGGGCAGGACTTTGTGTGGACCTCAAAGGTGGCCGAATTCCTGGTGAAGATGGTGGAAATCCCTTGAGCTTTTCAACATGACAAACTGTTGAAGGGGGGCTGGCATGACTTCACGCTCTGCCCTTGGCTTCGTATGGAGTCAGGGAGGATTTCTCTCCTTGCGCATTGACAATCAATATCGTTGTTCACAAAGTTTACCCCTGGGACATTCGCCAACGCAAATCCAGCACGAGAGCTAGGAAGCTCAATAGTATTGAGTGAGATAGGATGTATTTGATCAGAGGTTGTTGGTCCATTTCCCCATATTTAAATATATCGCAATATATCATACTTCAAGCAATTTTTGTGGAGTGACGGTCCAGCCTTGGATCGCTTCACAGCAAAACCAAGGCTCTGAAACGGGTCAGCCGAAAGCATTTGGAACAGGCCCGCTGTCGACCGTGACCCATTGCTGTGGGGGTGAAACGAGCCCCGGCTCCAGTTGGGTTCACTGACCCCAGAATTTCCCTTGGCGGGGCAGCGCTGGAAGGGGTTCCATTTCGGGTCTGGATGTTTCAACTGCTGGGCCTTTTGCACTGGGCAGTGGTGAGGTTTCCGTGGATGAAGTGCAGCTGGGGCAAGAGTGCACACCGTTGTGAGAGTTGCGGGGCAATTCAGTTCCCTTCGGAATCCCCTTTTGCGCAAAATTGAGTACAATTGACAATGTCGTGGAAACACCATGTTTTCCACGTTTTTCTCTGAAGTTTTTCCCTGCTGTGTGAATCTTTGCGGGGTTCTCGTTCCAAAAGCCACCGGCGGCTGTTTGCTCAAGCCCAGCGTCACGACTTGCCACACTTTTAATGCCAAGGCCGGGCGGGGGGCGTTGTGAGAAGGGGCTGGCTTGCTGCCACGGATTTGTCAGCAATTCAGGGGAAAACCCTGGAAAACCCAATGGTTTATCCGTGGCTTATCATCATTTTCCTTCTTGTTCAATGGCCATTTGGATACCCAATCTTCAGACACATCCACACTGCCCACACTGTTCAAGTTGATGCTTTCAATTTTGGATGGATCAAGACTCTGATAGTGCATGGATACGTATGGATACGCTGGTTCTTGCGTCAATTTTAGCCGGTAGTTGTATATATACGTACGTTCATTCAGCCATTCGGGTCTTTCTGAGCCATCCACAACGATATTTTCGTCCAACCTAGGAAAATGATCGCATATGATCGCATCGTATAATTTACAGCAACTGATGACTACTTGATTACTTAGTGCATTCATCAATTCGTCTATATAGGGGTGGGTGGGAACCACCAACCAATGCTAGGATGTCAACGTGGCTGAGTCGTCCCCTCTGTTGGGCCAGTCCCTAGCAATGTGGCAGCCCAACAGTTGTAGGTATCGACTGAACATTGCAGTCTTTATCTTACATGTTGCATCTATACACGTGTCCAAATACATCACAGAATATAGGTGTATACGGACATGTGTATATGTATTCAACTGCAAATGTATGTACACACACACACATATATATATATATACACACACACATATATATATATATCACATATATATATATCTCTCTCTCTCTCTCTGTGCTAAGTCCAAGGTCTAATGCCCAATATTTGTTTCTATATCTCATGGTTGGACCCTCGAAGCCCCAACCGCCCCACTTCCACAGGCGGAGCGGATGTTTTGCTGCCAGGCGCAGCAAGTTTTCTTGGGGGAGAATCAATTTGGTAAAGTCAGCAGATTTACACGGACAAGATCTCGGTGATGAGAAATAGATACAAAACACCGACACCACATCCATCCACATCAATCCACATGAACAGCACACAAGATATACATCCACATGAAGCCACATGAACCCACAGAAATCTACATGAGAAATAGAGAAAAAAACACCATCGCTGAAGCATATGATCAGCCCATGGTGCAGCCAGGACAACCCCTGTGGATCCGCGGAGGCGTTGACCGTCACGGCCGAGGCCACCGGTGAATGGATCTGTGGATTGGAAGCTGAACGGCAGATGTGGCGACCGAGGGCAGTTGGCCAAACCAACACGGGAAGAATATGGAAGAATGGCACAAGGTCTACTTAGTCTACTTTCTGGAGATATTTTCCGTAGCTGTTTTTGGGCATCTCATTTCTTGTGGTATCGCATCGGCCAACGTCGAGTGGCATTTGTTTCGGTGCGTAGGCTGGTGACTTGCATCAGTTATTTTGGGCCGGTGAAATGCCAATCTTCCCTGCAATTATCTCATCGCATTGCATAAGGAAACCGAAACAAATTGATCTTAAATTGGCAATGGATAAGATTGTTTGGGTGTATGCACCACCGAGAAGAGACTCGTACATTTTCTTATATAGTGGGCAAGGAGGCCAAGCCTGCAACAGCTGATGTTCACTGCGCTGTGGCTAAGATCCAAATGTTTCACACTATCATGATCTATCATGCACTATCATCATAGAAACCCATCTTGTTATCATGTATTTCTACCCGGTTTTCTAGGATCGGAATTGTAGGTTCTTGCCATTGCTTGCCATGGCAGATGCTTTGATTTTCAGACTCTGTGAGTTTGATATGAGACTGTGCCTTCACTCCACGGCAAGATTTCCAAGATCGTGTTTTAGTCCAGGATCTGGTACGGGTAGAGCCCATCACCACCACCGAAAACCGGGCGTTACGGAACATCCTCCCAGAACGGGATGAACAACGAACAGGAGATCCCTGAAATTGGATGGACATGGTGGACAAGAACATCTCAAAAACATGGGCCCCAGTGGTCCCAGCCAAGGTAAAAACAAGGTAAAAACCTGGGGTTCAAACAGTCCCGAAGATTTTCTCAGCCCCGAAGCTGAGGACCAGGGGCAAAGCTCCCCAGAGGCCATCGATGGAACCAAGCCGGGAAGCCTGGGTTTTCCCATCGATCTGGGCCCGAGCGTTTGAAATGAGAAGTTTGAAGTAAAAGATTAAATAACACATATATTTTTTTGAACATGTGTCCGCTTTTTATTGTTTTTTTGGTCAACCATGACTTTGACGGCGATGTTCATAGAAGGAAAGGCAAGGAATCTGAAGGAATCCTGTTCTATTCGAACAGCCATGGCTCGCAGGAATTTAAAGTTCCTTTTCAACGAACTTCAGGGGGTCTGCACTTCCATTATTCCATGGCTGTTGCGCTATAAGATTGCCAGGGGCACACTTCCCAAGACTAAAGCCTGGATACTAGAAACCCGCATGCGTGGTTAATGGGCACCAAGCCCATCAGGGGATCCATGTTTTGCATCAAAAAAGTGCAACAGAGGCCATGGACATTAACCGCATAAATTCTTATCGGAACTATGTCAGTGGGCCAATACAGATGCTAAGGGCTTCCAAAAAAAGGCAGAAGCAGAGAAGCATATAAACCATCTTTCAAATAGTAGGGCTACTTCATAGGGATTTGCGACCATACCGGCAGACTATTCATATGCCCCTCAAGCTGACTGTATAAATCCCTTGCAATAGGAGTGTTTCCGCCTCTGGCGGGCCCTTGATAGCTGACAGCTGCTCATGTCAAGGCTGGGAGTGATAGTAACCTTCGAGCGACCAGATGGACGCGAGAAGGACTGAATCTGTGGGAGCTTTCTCCGCTGAAACACTCAGCATGGTTTTGGTTCCTGTCATACATGCATACATCCACATACACACATAGATTGCGGTGTAATGGTTTCTACAATATAGAGTGTGGTAGAGCTGCTGGTAGACCTCACCCACTGTTCCCTAGCCACCCCATCCCTCATGTTGGGTTAAGTGCGCAAGTGAGTGAGAGGGCCCAAGTGGGTCCAAGAGTGAGTGCGCAAGTGAGGCGGCCACTGGTGTCCTTTAACCGAAACAGACAACCTCCGCACCCCCAGAAAACCCGAATGGCATGCAGCGACTTGGGACCCCTTCAAGGAGAAGTAGTTTAAGGGATAGCGACAGCCATGCGCAATCTCAAATAGAGCAAAACAAGGCCAGTGATGCAGTTGGATTCCAACATACAATGGCATGTGATGGTTTCTTGAAATGGTGGCCTTGAAAACGCTGGTTTGACATTGATGTAAAGGCAGTCTGGGATCCAGAGACCAGCCCCGGGAGATGAATGTGCTCATGATTGATCACATTCTTGGCCGATGAAATGTCAGACTGGGCACTCTCTGACCATTCTGACCCGGAAAGGACATCAGCTTTCTTCACCGACCCCTTGGGATGGACTGCAGTGGTCAGGACTGCTGACGTGGCGTTGAGATAGGTCCAGATAGGTGTGAGCCCAGCCCAGCCTGTGCCATCGTCGTTGCCCGTCCCAGGAAGTTGTGGTGGTGGAGCGAGTCCTTCGCTTTTCGCAAGCCGCCAAAGAAGGTGTGGCTGCGAATTGGGTCCCTTGGCTGATGCTCTGATCCGGGGTCAAAATGCGCTGTTGTGTTGTGTGGGCTTAAGGCCATTCAGGGCCTACGGGCTGAATGATGTTACTTTTTCTTGATCCCTTCCACTTCGCATCCTACGACTCAGATAACCCGACTTACCTCTTAGACATGGCCACGATTCCTTGTTCCTTGAACGCTTTCAGCGCCCCTTCCAGGTTGTCCGAGCAGTCAACGGAGTCAGACATGATGTGCCGTTAGGCAGCACCAGTCCTCGTGCACGGTTGTGGTATTACAGATGTTAACTTCCAGGGCTAGATCCATTTTTGGGAGAATCTCACTCTTTGCTGAAGTCCTTTAGCCTAAGATGAATGAAAAGAAGATATCCTTCCAAAATATTCCAAAGATCCAAGATGCAAAGCGTACAGACTTGCACCCGGGCCGCACCCTGGGGGACTCCCGTGCCGGCACGGGATGCCGAGGCTCTCAACGCTGCAAGCTGCCAGCAATCAGCTGCCACAGGTTGCCGGCTTTTTGTTGGGTGACATTTTTGGTACTAAACTGCTGGATAAACATATATAAACATCATCAGTTCTTTGGGGTACGATCATTTTGACTCATACCCTGATGTTTCAACATGTTTCAACGCCATTTTGCTTGGAATTGATCTACTTTTTGCAATTATGCCTTTGTTTCGGCCGCTTGCCCACAAGAGGGTTTCATGGTGCGCTGCACCTGTATTCGGCCCTGGGAATCAGCCATTGTCCATTCTTTGTGCAGGTGGCTGATGTGTGCTCCTCAGAGACCAGCGGAACACGAGCAGGGATTGGGAACAAGCTGGGATGAAACTGCACCATGTGGAAGAAAGCCGATTCTTTTTTGAACAGATTGTAGATGGCTGGCTAGAATGGTCGAGTGGCCTTAGACTGGACTTAGAAGTTCTGGCCACCTGACCGCCACTGGTATCGCTTTGGTGGACCTTTATTCGATGCTTACACATCCACAAAAAGCTGATCCCATGGTCAGAAGTCATTTGGGACCTGTGCCCCTTCCAACCCATCTCGCCCAGATTCGCTTCACCTTTCGGGTGCCGGACGCCGGAGACAAGGCCAGGATGACACCACCGGGTGGGCGGATGAAAAATCATATGGGGGGGTATCATGGCGTATCATTACCCTCTGGTAATTTAACATAGCTATTGAAAATTGCCCATTTATAGTGGATTTTCCCATCTAAAATGGTGATTTTCCATAGCTATGTTAAATTACCAGAGGGTAAATAATATTCAGGATGATGGATAATCATGGATGTACCATGATGATCCGCGATGTACCATGATGACTAGCAACTTTCATGAGGAAATCGATGGCTCAGGAGGTGGAGATCGCTCTCAGAAGCCGGCCGGTGGGAATTACCTTCACCCGAAGCGAGACTTGGGCGGAGACGGCCGGTGGAACCGCAACGGCTTTTTGGACCGCTTTGGAGCAATGGACCCCAATGGACCCCAATGGGCTGGTGTAGGGTAGGACCGGGTAGGATGGTTTTTAAGCAACCAGGTCTTTTGGGTTGGCGCCTGGTGAAGAGTTCCAGAGTGGCACAGTGTCGGTGCACAGCAAAGGACGAGATGTTGATGTTGCACCATTGAGGCAAGGTGAAGTATCACAGTATCACGGGTTTCCTTTGAATTTGGTCCATTCATTTACTTGAATCTGACGGCGATATGAAAGTGGCAACTCTCAGTCCAAGCTCCCCAGTAGCTCTAAAGCATACTGAAGCAGTTTACTTTGGGGGGTGGCATCATATTCTGGCTGGTAACACCGGGTCACCCTGTGTCGGGTTGCACCCAGCCTGGCGGTTTTGAGGAACCCTTGAGAGTGAAGTCCGTGAGGTCCCAGTCCTACGCCTTCGGATGCCCGGCCGGATCGTCGATGATGTGTCTTTAGATACGTACTCGTACATCATACATGTTATGGGAAAACAATATGCACATATTATATAATTATTATAGCTATAATATGCTATAATCATATTGATATAGATACGTATATATAGTATATATATAAATATTATAGACATGTAGATGCATACATACACATGCATTTCGGCGTGCAATGTTGGATTTGGCCGTGCCTCTTGACCCTTTTTGTCGTGTTTTGGCAGCTGGTCAATTATGAAGATTGGATCTTGGATCCAACTGGTGAACGGCCAGGGTGAACGCTTTTTGTTTTTACACCCTCAAGATTAGGCATGGGACAGTTTAGCATGACAGTAGATGATCGGCCCCCTCTTTGACTCTTGATTTTCGTACTGCCCGATTACCAGCTGGGGTTAAACTGTGGCCTGGTATGGGCTTTGACACTTAGGATATCTTGGAAATTGATCCGACAAGTGAATCAGCGCAGATCCACCCATTTTGTCTCCAGTGGCCTCAGTGGCCCTAATGGATTGCCAAAAACCATCAAAAACCACTGAATCCATCGCCGCTTTTTTCGGGAAAACTGCTTTGGGGCTCCCAAGAATCGTTGGTTTTTGGCACATCCTTAGGACTGGGTGTCGCCCGTGGATGGGTTCTGCTGCGTGTGGATGGTGAGCCCATCCCTGAAAGGCACGTCGTCGCTACCGGGTAATTTGTGAAAGGTGTCCTGATGTGAAACTGAAACTGTTACTGTAACATACTGTAACTTGGATATAGGCATTCCATGAGGTTCCAGTTCAGGAGTCCCTCCGACATGGGAAATCTTGTTCTTAAACACGATTTTCAGATCAAGACAAGCGAGTTTATTTACCATTGTTTGTCAGAAGGAAGCGGTTTTCACCGAAGTGGGGTTTCTTGTTTGAAAGACTGAGCAGGCGACTCTTAACCCGCATCGAATATGCGTCCCTGAGTAGCCCTAGAGCAACCTCCCGTCGGTAAGTTTTTTTTTCCCGGTCATCACTCGATAAATAAACGCGGATTGAAAGAACATGAAAGAACCCAACCAGTCATGATTCATCATTTTATTCCATATATTATCACACACACACATCATGGTTCATCATGATTCCATATATTATCATATATACCATATATTATCATATATATATAATTATATATATATATTCCATGATGGATGGTTAAACACCCCATATATTTACCCATGTAATCAGGGACCTGGCGTTGTTGCCAGGTTGGAGGAGGCCATGGAAATGGTGACCTTCAAGGTCTCCAATCTTCCGGATCTCAAGGCGTCAGGGAGTCCCAGCCTCGCCCAGCCGCGCTGTGGCGAAAGGTGGGAAAATCGAAAGGAAACCATGGGATTTACCTTTGAAATATCTTGAAATATGACTGAAACCATGGGATTTGAACAGATTTTTTTGCAATTCAAGGGGGGGGGTTCCTGAAATTTTCTTCTTCAACCATGGTATCACTATGGATGGCAGACCCCATTCGCCGAACATTACTCTGTACAGTGGGAGTTAGTTTTTTTTCTTCTCCGGATAGAGCTACCATGTCCGTGATTCAGAATATTCAGATCCAGACCGACTAGCGTCAACTTTACAGCAAGTTTTAGGAAATCAACCATGATAACCATGATGAGCATGAGAAATGGGCTTAGCTCCTAACTTCGCCAGCCACCAGCCGGTCATTCAACACCACAAGGTCGCCGGACTTGTCCCCAGCGGAAATCATGAACTTGCCCAAGTGACAGAGGTGGGACAGGGTCGGTTTGGTGTCTCCATTCAGGCTTGGACAAGTTTTGGCAAAGGTGGAGCGGTACTGGGTTGAGATTAATTTGAGATTCCTATGGCCTGATGTCCCAGGCCGCGTCCTATTCAAAAAGGAATTGGGAACACCGTTTTCGTCTTGGCCTAGCCGCCTAGCCATGCCTAGCCACTTTCTATCCTCATTACTCCAACTCTCGTGACTCGTGTGCCCAAGGTGTGACCGGCGTCAAAGCACGCCCTGCAGTCAGTGTCTCGACCGTCTGCTCTGTGGACCACCTTTGGGCTGGGAAAACTCCTCAGCCCTGAAGGCCCTGAATCACGGAGCCTGTCTTCTATAGTACATATCAAGGGTCAGCATGACCAGAGCAATCACAAAAAACACTTCCCATCTTATGGGAAAGGACTCTGAATGCATGATGATGAGGGGTTTGCCACATGAAACATTGCGACACGTGCGGCAAAGTGTTGTATGGCAACAACATCGCAGGGATTTTGACGTAATATTAAAGATCTTCTTGCCAGGTGCTTCTGGATTGAACCGTGTGAGCTGTGGGTTGGGGATAATATCCATAGTATACTGCAATGATCGTCAATTCCTATCAGTCGATCTAGCCAAATCGATGTATATATATATATACATGGGCATGTGTATGTGTATGTGTGTGTGTGCGTGTGTGTGTGTGTGTTTTCTATCAGAATGATCAGATCCCGATTGCTCAATGAATGCGCCAAAGTGTGGGTTGCTTGCCACCTCTAAGCACGGTGACTGATGCAGCAACCACAGCGAAACTCATACACAACAAGAGGAAAAAGGCACGGCAGTTCTCTATGACAATGTCATGTCCTGCAGTATTTGGGTGGTTTTGAGGTCACATTTGAGATTTTAGTAGGGGGAGTTATTCCATTACTCACCTGGATGCAAAAGCACTGGACCTCCTGGATCATTTGACCTACCCGACCTTGCCAGGAGAAGCAAGAGAACATGGTTAAAAACGAGCGGCAGGTCATGATGCAACTGGATGAAGCTGGGCTCAGCATGGGGGATTTTCAAGGGCTTGGAGCCGTGGGCAAGGCTCTACTTTTGTTGGGCGCAATCAGCTGTTGATGAAGGGTCCATAGACTTGAGTGGCACGGGTACGGGATTTTTTTCAGATGTCACAGTCATGAGCTAGGACTTCCATCACAAAAAAAAAGGAAGGACCTTGAAGAACCGGAAAGTTTTTCCCTGTCAGAGCTGTGCGTAGCATAAATGTCCGTTTCCTACTCGTTGGTTCCCAAGAAAAGCCTATTGGTTAATCATGAGCTCAGTTGGTGAGTAGTTTCCAAGGGTTGGGACACATACGTGGCTTGAAATCAATGGCTTTGATTTCGGGGGCAAACATCAACTAAGTGCTCTAGGCACCAGGCGAGGTTGACTTCACTGTTTCTTTTGGGGTGTGCACATCAGCGTCAGCGCCAGCGTCACCGCCAGCATCACTGCCCAGGACAGCCCCTTTATCATCAAGCTGTGGGGCAGCTTCCAAGACAGCAACGCAGCCTCTTGGCATCGGCAAGGGCCAAGGAGGTGGATTTCTTTTGGGATCACCATGCGCAGATTGGGATGGATCAAAAGCTATTCCACCACATCTATAAAATTTGCGTGGGACATCCATAGATCCAAGCCACTTGGGTGTTGGCCAGGCAGGCACAGGCTTTTGAGCCACAGCCATGGAACTTTTTTTGAATTTCCAGCTAGATATGCCATCATTTGTCATTTGTGTTGACGTTCTTGGAGGGCACTCTTCGATCTCTCCCCGCAGAACCCCCACTTGGGTCCAGCTTTTGACCGAGGTGTATTTTTTGCTCCAAGCCGCCTTAGGCCGATGGAGTTGGGAGAAAAAACCGGCTGACTCCGGTGACGTTTGCACACTGGGAATCACTGGGATAGGGATGTGGTGATGGCAGGCGGCGAGCTTTTTGATGTCTATACCGACCAGGATTTTTGGGGTCAGGCCGTTGGGTGGCCCCAGCGGATGTCTGGGGGAGGATGGTTCCAAGATTGTCCATGCGGTCCATGGGACGCCACTGGAGGATCGGCCTTTTTTACACCAAGGACAAAGCGCGGTTCTACGTGGCATGTGTGGCCTTAGGCCTGTCACACCTACATTCTAAGTGCTGCCGGCCACTTGAAGCTGGGAGCTGCCGGATGTCCCGTAGGCTGTGCCCATTCTCTTGTCCGGCAATCTGACTTTCTTAGTCTCTTAGTCTTTCTTACAGACAATGCCGAAATGGAAGAGAAACTTAAACAGTCCAAAGGATAAAGGCTTTAAAGGCTTGTAATCCCATCCCCCTAACAATATATTAAACAGATTTAAGCAGCCCCACAGAAACCAGGGTTTACAGAAGCCTGGAACCCTCGGGGCCTCGAGATGCCAGGCATGTCATTTGGCGAGATCTCAAACTCGAGAACTGCCTCATGGATGCCAAGGCCTTGACGGGATGCATGAGTAGTCATCACCAATAACATATCACGGAAAACACAGTAATAATATGTAATAATAACAATAACGATATCAAACATGCTAATAGTAGCAATAGCAATGATAAGAACAAAAATGCTAATGAACATAATACGGAATATTATGGAATATATTACCCAATCATCATCACCACCACCGCCATCATGGTTCCATGTTTCGGATGCTCAGCGGCCAGGGCTATTTGAAGATCACCGACTTTGGCATTTCAAAGTCGCCTGGCGAAACCTGGAACCGGCTGACCTCTGGGGGTTGAGTTATGTTTTTTCCAGCACAAGGGGTTCACAACATCTAATGATCATGCATGGTTAGCTTCAACAAATGATTACTAAATATTATTAATATAATATAATATAGAAATATCATGTAACACAAGTTAATATAATATAGAATGTAATATTTAAAAAAACACATAAAATAAAATTAACATAAGTATAATACATACTGTATCGTATCGTATCGTACCGTATACTATAACAATATATCACGCACACATAATATAGCTATAACCTCTGCATAAGTATGGAAATGATGCACCGGACGGCCCAAGGATGGTAACGGGAAAGACCTACACGGCCTGGAACCTGGTGGTTAGAACTGATCTGAAGGGGTGGTGAAGAAATGGGTTTTGGGGCAGGTCTGGGGCTCTCCAGGTCTTGATCCATCTCCAGATATCTCCAAATGGTGGGTGATGGTGCGTGCTATTTTCATCTATTTTCCCTCACCAGCTCAAGGTCTGTGGCACTGCTGACTACTTCGCGCCTGAGACGCTGAAACAGGTTGGCCATAATCGTGCAGCCGACTGGTGGGCCCATGGCCCAGGTGGACCATAGAGCGAAATAGATACTGTGGATGGATAGATGGATGGGCACCATTTCGGGATATTGCTTGGATGTTGCTTGGATGTTGTGGAAACCTTCCAATTCCTAAGGCCCTGGGCATTATGCTCTTCATCATGATCGCCGGCTACAGCCCCTTTGATGCTCCTGAGGCTGGTGAAACACCACGTGGCGGGTGAGGTGGCTGGCCTGAATGGGGGCCATGAGCTGCGCTGGGAAAGGTCACTCAGATCTACAAAAATATCATCAAAGGTGAGGGACCTCAGACCTTGACGCATCGACTTGCATCGATTTGCATAATTCTGCAATCATTGCTGATCCCCTCCGAGCATCCCAGGCACCTGAAACCATTCCATTTTGCATACCTGGCTGTTCTGGCTCGAGTGTAGCCACCCCACTCTGTAGCCCCATCGCTGTCGCGGGCCATCGCCAGGATGGCCATGAATCTTGGTAACCTTTTGTCCTATGCGAGCTGCGTCACTTCGCTGGTCACGGTGGTGATTGGCTTCATCTATGCCTACTGGCACTTCCCACCCATGTCGTTGCTCTGGTCGACTTGTCCGGAGCTGAGATGAACAAAAACTCAAGCCATGATCCAGCTGCAAATGAAGGAAATGTGTTCAGCCAAACTGTTGGCGAGTTGGGTCTTTTTCATTACACATGGAAAGGAAGGTGCCTTCATTTGCTCATCCCGTAACATTTGTCACCCCTCTTTCTACCCTGGGTACTGTCTACATACTTACTGTACCATGGTACGTGATCAAACTTGGTCATCACGAATCACTTTGCGCCATGGCCACATCAAGCCTCTATCCTCCATACGGACCTTTGACATCCATTCCGTGAGGCGGGTGGCAGGACCCCGATGAGTACACCTACTGGGTGGATTGCAATTCCAAGTGGGCCGAGGGCTGGGGCATTTTTGGCGCCCTCACGTGGATTCCTTTGATCTTCGGGGCGATCGGAACCATGATGGTTAATCCCATGGTCTTGGAGGTCGTAGGCTTCCCTCGAAACTTCCTCCAGCATGGCAACGTGGTCCGAAGCGGCCGAAGGGGAGGATCGGGGGGTCACCGATGCAGATGCCATGCATGTTTTCAGAGTTTGGGTCGTCAGAATTTTGACTAGGATACAGTACTGAATCATACTAAATCTTTATGCTATTGAACGCATTATATCGTATGTATGTAGAAACTAGTGAATGTTTGTCAGACCTGGTAAAAGAAGAGGGTGGAGGATGGTGAAAGGATATAGTAGGCGCCAACTGCTTTGTCTTCTGCAATTGGGGTGACGCAAATCAGATTGAAAGGAAACTGCCTGTTAGCCCGCCCAGTTGAATGAGCAGGTGGACAAGCACGCAAGAAGCACCCAGCATATCCCAGCACATTTACCTCCGGTATCCTCCGGTTCACCACTTCCAAAGACTATGTAGATCTATGTAGAGCTGAGGATACGAACGCATACGGCCATGAAACACAGCAGACGGTGTTTTTGGCTGAGGCTTTTTCCTGATCCTGCAGGGCATGATGGCCAACATTGGCTTCTGTGGCAAGCTTGGTGTCGTCACGGGATTTGCCAGCCTTGCCGTTGGCTTCATTGACATCATTGCCAGCGCCTTCCACATCAAGAGCGATCGAATGAAGGACCTGCAACGCCTCAAGGACAGTGAATGAATGCGCTTACTTGGACACCTCCGGAAAATCAACGTGGCACCAAAATACCCATCATTTCATATCACTTCTATCTACTATGTTTTCCATTATAATTTATAATGGTGATTTTCATTTTGTCGTGTGTTGCCAGAGGGTACTCAGTCAACGAGCCCAAGAAGAGCATAGCAGAGCCTCAGGACCCCACGGGCTATGAGACACACGAGGATGAGGACGACGATGAAAGTGAGTGAGGGTGAGAGTGGCTGAGAATATTCATATGTAGTAGCTGGGGTCTGGCATTTTGGCGTGGTGCCTGGCCAACACTAAAAGTATAGCGTGGATAGCCCTCCATCCTGCGTGGGTGAACCAGCCGCCAACAATCCTTTTCAAGGCATTTTGAACTGAAATCTTGGGGTGGTGGGCCTTACACTATCGTTTGCAAAACATAAACGACGCGCACGACGCTACCGTGGAGTGGCAGCACCAGTCGCAAAGTACCATACAGTCAGTCGAAATTTGTCATGATGCTGAAACAAAAAAGACAGGAGCGGCCGAATTGACTCTGGAGCTGTCTTGAAAGAGGGATCTGGAACATTTTTGTTTGATTGGTGTGACTCAGAGAGTCGCTATGATCAACCACTTCGCCATGCTATGCTTGTCTCATGAGTCTGGCCTTAGTCTTAGTTAGTTGACCAAGTATCTATACGGGTTTGCATGAAAATATGTAGTGCACCCCAAAGTCCATTGGTTTATAATCAGCTACCCTATTAAAGTGGCAAAAAAGGGTTATCCACAATTCTCAGACACACCCAAACCTCAGATTGTTGGGTATGTATTATGTATCCCATTGATATCCCCATTATATCTCACTAATATTCCCGAATCCCTAATGTTGATGGTTAAATCCACCATTTTCTGTGGGATATGTTGGTACCTGACGTGTAAACGTTGCGAAGCTTTGGAAGAGCTGAGAGCAACAATCAATCCTGAAGTAGATAGAGAATAAACTTTTTCTATTCAATCCCGAATAAAATGACAATCATATTGAAAATTCATATTCTATTTGCTCCAGGATGACATATGTACATTTTACATGCGAGTATGCAGGTACATGCATGCATCTATAGATAGATAGATAGATATATATATATATATATATCTATATAATATGTGTGTAATGGATAATATTTACAATACATACAATACATTGCATATCCACACGGGAAAATGCGTGAAAATTCCATTGTATGGCTTCCCAAGGAGGATCTCGAAAATCTAAGGCCTGTCGAAGGTGCAGTTCCCACCAGTCTTCACCCCAGAGGCGCTGAGCATTTCATCCTTCACCGTGGGATTCCAGGGGATAATTAAGACCAGCATCTGCCCACAGCTGGCGCGCAGGCTGAGGAGTGTGTGCGCGCCTTGTGCCGCAAGAAGCCGGAGGAGTGGTCGCACGGCAGAGACATGGGAGGGCAACATATATGTGGCAGTATAATGGGTATACATAATGGTATATATCAAGGGGAAAACCTAGGAAACCATGGTTTTAAACCCGAAATGCGGGGCAAGCTACTTCTGGGAACAAAGGTATGCAGATGTGTACATAATACAGGCAAGTGGATTGACCATTTGAACTTTCCTGCCGTTTTCTTGCTTATTTGGCGAGGCTTTCCGATGAAGCATGGGGCAATGCTTTGTCGATAACCGAATTCGACGGCTGATGTGCTGGAAGTCTGAAATAGATGCCCTCATATAGGCATGGCGACATCTTGTGAATCGCAATGACGGGTTTTGAAGCGGCTTCTCCTGTTGGAGGGGGCCCTCTGTTAGATTTTGAATGGCTCGCAGGATCGGATTGTCATGCAGCGCGGCGGGTTGAGTGTCTTTGCTGCACCAGGGACTCACATGCACCCGCACAGAAGACTCACTGTTAGTACAAGAGATTGGATTGGGGCAGAAAGCTTGACTGGAAACCTACGACCGGTTGGTACTCCTTCAATCATCTTCCGTGGAAACGATCCAAAAGCTCTGAAAGACTTCTACTTTGCCGCACCACCTTTATCCAAAATTTGGGTTCCAGACAGTCTGGGCCAGGGTCTAGTTGCAGTACTTGCAAAGTGGTGCATGTTGAAAACCATGCGCGTGGCGCAAGGCAACCTTTCGGAGCTGGCATTCTTCACATACATGGACTGGGAGGCGCACATGAACGGACAAGAATATGGTGCCCGTAACTCCGACGTCACTCGGGAAAACAGGAGAAGCATGGACAAACTCAAGATTAGGCGCTTCGCTTCCCCTTTCCTCAGATGGGTCGACAGAAAAAGTGGACTCAGGGGGCCAGACCCAATTTTTCAATCCAAGATATCCACGGAAACATGGGATAATTACCCCCAATTTCAAAGGGTGATGATCGGAAGAATTGCTCTTCAGGAGGTGGCCGAACTGAAGTATCCTGCGCCATACATTCCGTCTGTTGGCAGCGTTGGGGGTGGGATTTGATATGATTGAAATGCTTGAAGCCTTGGCGATCTTAGCCAGATGCCGTCAGATTGGTTGGATTTTGTAATTGCATCCCATATAAAACACAGTGTATTATAGCAGCGTGACATAGTGTGACTATAGCTGTTGCGGCTCAGGAAAAGTTGAGCTGCGGATGCTTAACGGTGTTTGATTTTAGGTTTATCAGTCCATTTGGGTATACTTGTGTAACCCTGCTGAAGCCTGAAAATACAGGTTATCAGCCGTAGTCTCTAAAGCCATGGAAAGGACACCCGGTGATTTGTCCGGTCATGGTGGTGCACTCGTTCCTGCAACAGGGTCACTAGCAGCTGCAAGTACTGGGTCTCAGCCAAATGCAATGGCTGGGACAAACCCCACGCCCATGACGGTAGACGAAGGTTTCTTCAATCAACCTGTCCAGGCGTACTTCCAGTTCGCGCAGAACAATCTTACCTACATAAATGAAGGTAACATTGATGCTTTTAGACAAGAGGCAGAGGAGAGGCACACACACACACAGATCATGGAACAAAAGGTTCAGCAACTGTACCAAGAGTTTGAGCAAGTTTGCCTTAGTGAAATTGCACAACAACGCGCAGAAGCTGAACGTAGATATGCACACATGACAGCGGAACATGTAGTGCGCAAGAGGTTGCGAAACTGAGACAAGAACTTAGTGATGCAAATGCAAAGCCAAAGAATGCCACAAATGCAGTCGCATTGGAAGCTGAACAAAGAGCAAACCAAAAGGTAGCCCATGTTACAGCCCAGTACGAGCAAAGGTATTGTGAACTCAGAGGTAGCCTCGAGGCAGACTGTAAACGAATCGTGGATGACACGGTGGAGTATGCAAGAAAGGGCATGGAAGGCTTCAAGAAAGAGGAACAAGCTGTAGTCCAGGAGATGAGAGAGGAGCGCAGTAGGCAGGAAACCCAGGCTGCTGAGCTCAACTTCCAACTCCAAGGGCAAGTAGAGGACTTGATGGAGAATCTCAACAAGTATAGCGCCCCTGAGATCAGGATTGATGAAGTCGTTGAAGAAGACGATGGACTAGGCGGGACAAATCTGGATTTGTACTTGACCCCAAAGTCAGCGGCCGGTACGAAGTCTGGAGCAGAACCCAAGCCTAGCTCAGGTATGGACAGCCTAGCTGTAGAAGCTAAAGAAAAGTTGAGTAATCTATTTGCCACTACCCCTGCAGGATCAGCAGCACTTCCGAAATTGGCAACACTGCCCTTGCAGAGACCACCAAATGATGAAGCAAACAATGAACCAAGTGTGCCCAGTCCTACGGTTGTAGCAAGTGAGACTGGCAAAAAGGCTGCTGAAGCAGGCTTAGGCCTTTCAGGTCAACAATTGTTAGATCTCATCACTAGACTGACTTCAAAGGATTCAGATGGTGAAAAGCCCCGAACAAAAGAGGCGGAGACGATCAAACTGAACGACATGCCCGCCCCAGAAGCCTATCGTCACTGGCGAAATCATGTCAGGGACGAGGTCAAGTCATGCTCCGACAAACCCGATGAGGCTTGGATTTGGCTCAATGAAGTCTTTGACAACAAAACCCCTAGGGACAAGTTGGAGGAAAAGCAGCTACAGGAACCAGGAAAATTCATCACACTTGATACCAAGTTGTCGGCAGCGTTAACTCGCTCTGCCAAAGGTGATCTAGCAACAAAGATCCACAACTTCAAAGATGAAAAGTCGAAGAAAGGGATCCAGGTCAGAGGTAGGAGAGTCCTTTTGATGTTTGAAGATTACTTCAGGACGTCTGAGGAAGCCGGGAGCCTCTATCGTGTTGAGGACTTGTTAGGAGTCGTTCGCACTGGAGAGTCTGTGGAGGACCTTAGAAGGTTTTTGAACCGATGGGATGCCACAATTGCCGGTATGGAAACCCCACTAGATGACTTGGTTCTTAGAGACATCTTACTTCGACAAATCCGAAAATGCCAATTGATGAAGTATGACATTGAAGCATTTGACAGAGCTCCCGAAAAGTCAGAGCAGAAGTCTTATGCATTTTTGTTGAGAAATATTTGAGATCTTTTGGATAGAGAAAGATTCCGTTCAAATAGGAACAGAATCGTTGAAAAGAACAAGCAGACTGAAAAGCCTCAGCCCGCTGCACCCGCTCAGGGGGGAAAAGATCGTGGAAAAGGAAAAGGTGATCGAGGACGATCCCGCGGTCGAAGCCAGAGTGCAAAGGGGGATAAGATATGTTACAAGTTTCGGGATGGCAAATGGGAGAAAGGAAAGGACTGTCCCTACAAGCATGTCAAAGATTCCTCAAGATCTGGTACCCCGAAAAAGAAGGGTAAGGGCAAAGGTAGTGGTAGAAGTGTTTCCCCAACAAGAAAGTCAAAGGGAGAGATGGCCAAGATCTCTTGCACATACTTCCAACAGGGCAAATGTCGTCGTGATGACAAATGTTTTTAAAAACATGAAACCGCAGCTGCACCCACAAAGGACCCAAGACGTACAAATAGCCCTGCACCAAAGAAGAAGGCCAGCGCAAAAGCTGCGCCATGCATTACCCAAAGGTATGCGTGCATTGCAACGGGAAAAGGGTTGCCAAAGGCTACAAACGCCATGAAGGACCAATGCCATAGAGCTGTTGTATTTTCATCAAAAGTGGAATACATCAAAGTCCCAGCAGCTGGTGAGCAAAGAAAGGTAGTGCATAGACCCCGAATCTATGAGAAGAGCTACCCTAATTCTGAGTCGGTACCAAAACCTGACAAACTGATCGCCCACCGTGCTCAGGTTTCGGCCAGGCAGTTGCAGGAGCTTGTGACGCTTTTTGGCAGCGAGTCGCAGCCGAAATGCCGCTTCCGTTGCAACGATGAAGAAGGGGGAACTTCATGCAATCACTGTAGAGCTTTGATCGGTCCAAAGAACAAACTCAGCAACACTCATTTGCCTACTGTTGCAACACCAGCTTCAAAGGATGGACGTGTTTGGTTAGTTGACACAGGCAGTGAGCAGGACTTGATCAGTGAGGGTATGCTGAAGACTGCAAAGGCGAGGAATCGTCGTGTCAGCGACACCCCAATCAGTCTAGCAGTCTAGCAACAGCGAACGGTTCAACCCGTGCGGATGAGGTGGCCGACGTAAAGGTAGATGCCCTACATCAGCCATTTTCCCCGTACATTCCTGAAGAGACTCCTGCGGTTCTTTCACTTGGGGCCAGATGTATGGAACAGGGGTATAGCCTCGTTTCCGGCTGATGGTAGGCCTTACTTCATTCGTCCGGACATGGGGGTCATAGAGCTGAACGTAGACGGCCGTGTGCCAGTCATCGATAGCTCGTGCCGAGTTCTGAACAGTGGACAGTTCAAGAAGGACTGTGATTAGCTGCGTCTTTTTGTAATGGTTTCTGCGAGAGCAGAAGGGGCCGAGGCTGAAGGTGTAGATGAGGGAGTAGCTCAAGACAGTGAAACCGATTACATTAGATCTAGAAAGGCCTCAGACCTTGAACTTGAAGCATGTAGCAAGTCTCACGAATTTTGCCATTACCCCAAAAGCCCATTCTGCAAAGTCTGCCAGAAGGCGCGCATGATGGCGCCGCCCGCAAGGAAGAAGGGAGGGCAGAAGAGATTGGACACCAAAAGTTTTGGGGATCACATTGTTGCTGACCACACGGTTGTTAAAGCTAATGTGGAAGAAGGCGTCAAAGGTGAAACAGTCTTTTTGTCGCACAAGGACGAAGTTGGAGCAGTTTACACCGACAATTCAAGAAAACTCATCGCTGGTTACCGACACCAAACATCAACAGAGTATGTGGACAGTTCGAAGTCGCTTGTTGAAAGGGAGATTCGACACATGCTTGAGGGCACTCGCACAAACCTTGTGCAGTCCGGTCTTCCGTTGCAGTATTGGCCAATGGCTATGCAGCATTTCTCAATGGCAGTGAACGCTACGCCACAGCTCAATGGTGATGATGCCCCATGGAAGCTTCGTTTTGATGAAAATTTTCCAGGTCAGTTGATTCCTTTCGGTGCAAAGATACTGTTTTGGAACAATCCAAAAAGGATTGACAACACATCTGGAAAAACATCACCAGCTGCAAATGATGGAATCTTTTTGGGATACCATGTTCAACCTTGTTTTGCATGGAAGGGTGAGTATCTGGTTGCCAAGTTGGAAGCGTTGGATTACCATGCAGAGACTGGCAGCATCACCGTGCAGCGAGCACGTCGTGTTGAGCTCATCGAGGGAGGTTTCGTTTTCCCACTCCGTGCGTTGAAAGAGGCCGTTTCAATCCGAATTGCAAATCGAAGGACAAGCAGGAGCAAGTGAAGAAGCAATTGACAAGTCATCGGGGGCAGTGCCTGCTGCACTCGCCAGTGAAGGCCAGCCGGCAGAAGAAGCAACCTTTCCGGAAATCAAGTACACTCCAACAGGAAAACCGATTCCGGACGGATATCATTGGGACGGGACACGTCTTGTGAAGACGTACAAAGGGTCAAAGCGCCCAGAATCAATCCCGTCAGATCTCTGGAAAATGCTTAGTCCAAAGGACAGGCAACAGCTCATTGATGAGGAAGCCGAGAAAATGGCTGTCGATAGTGGAGGTGCTGCGTCAAGCTCAGCATCGAAGGGTCCGAAGAAGAAGAAAAGTGCAGTGGCGACTGCAAGAAAGCTTCGGTTAAGCCCTAGCCCCTCAAGTGAGCCCACAGTAGTACAATGGGAGGTCATTCCAAAGGATAGACCGAAGTTTTGCGTCCCGGCTATGCCGAAAGCTGCACCAGCAAAAGCTGAGTTGCATCGACCGGAATTGAGAGAGATGATCAAGAGAAAGATCCAAGAGTTGGAATTCAAAGTTGCACTTGAATTATTTTCTGCTGTCGCACGTTTGGTTCCCAAAGATGAGGTTAGGAAGAACCCCAAAGCGAAAGCTGCCTTAGATAAGGAATGGGAGAACGTCAGAACCAAGGGCGTTTGGGATGAATCCAGGGTCAGAGAATGCAAAAGCATTGTTGATGAAGCCCGGGCACAAACCGCTAAAGACAGGAAAAGGTTAGCCCTGCCCGCAATGAGCCGACGTTCTGGTTCAGTGATGTTTCAATGACAATTGCCGAAAAGATGAACGCTCGAGCTCTCAAGTCGGCCGGTTTAGAAACCGTGCCCCAGCAAAGCAGCATGTCGGAATGGCTTGCTTTTCGGAAGTGCCTTGATGTTCAGGGGGATAGGCACGCAGGGTGGGAGGACATCTTTTCCACAGTCCTCGCATCGTCGACGATCCTCGCGTCTGGTAACAGGATCGAAGACTTTGAGCTCTCTGCTGGATTAATGCAATGCTTCACTGCGCAGTCTATGTCGACTGATTCCCTCACTGGTGTGCCGTGGGCAAAGGAACTCCGCCACTTGTCCGAGCTTGAGCAAGAATCGCTCTGGGACATCAAGGCCGGCGGTAGACGTCGTGCCCACAATTTATGTGGTGACCTCAGACTCTATGCTGGCACTGATTACTGGAAAGGGTAAGGCTTTGAAGAAGTACACCCTGAAGGAAAGCTGGCATGATTCTCGAAATCGGTCATGACATGCTCTGGGGTAAGGATTTGCAACAACTCTGCAAAGCAAATATTGCTATGACCAAGGATTTGATGTCGAAGTTTTCCGCTCATGGGTCAGCTATTCGAATCATTTCTGTGATCTTTTGGTCTGGTAATGAAGTTTGCGAGGAATATGGTGTTGAACCCCTTTTCCAATTTGGGGGCGACGGGAACCTCAAGGTGACTGGAACGCCATCATGGACAGGGTCAAGGGCAACATTGTGTGGTGGAACAATGAACTGAAGGAGTTGGAGGTTGATCAGGCCGCTCTAATCAGCGAGCCCGACCCTCTTACCTATGGTTTGGGACTCATATTCACCACATTTATGGATCGCCTGAAGGACTGATTCCACACCGAGATTGCGGAGAACAATGAACGCATCAGGTGGATTCAAAATGACAGGCTTCCACCGAGGCTTGAGCTCAGGGATTGTTTTCATGCCTTCGAGACGGAGCTCAACAGGAGTGAAATGATTGGCTATGTGATGGCCACTCTTCATATGCTGCATATGACTGACATCATTTCGCCTCAGTATCAGCAGTCCCTGTACAAAAGGAAACGTCCTCAGGGAGAAGCCACAATGCGCTACGTTCCACCGAAAATGGAGCACCTTCCGGTCAAGTTTGTGCAGTTGTTGACATCGCTGCGTGAAAAGACCAACAAGTCAATGCCCAGCATGTCCTTGCCAGAAGATTTGACTGCAGAAGAGTTGCGTGACCGCCCCACTGATGCAGGTGTACCTGATGATGACGATGAAGAAGGTGACCCTTGGGATGCCCTGGATGTCAATGAATACGAAGGTCCATCAGTGGGAAAGGCAAAAGCCAGTCATGCTGCTCCTCCAGATGCTTCTGCAAAGGCTCCACCAGCAGAGCAGGACTCAACGAAGGCCACCTCAACTGGTGAGCCCACCAAGGAGAATGAGCTCAGCGGCACCGTCTGTCCACAGCATGCCAAAGGCCATGTAGAAAAGTACAGAATCATGCTCGATGAGAACATCAACTCTGAGGTGGTTGAGCACTGCGTGGTAGATGGTCATTCATATGAACTCATTACCAAGACATGCTGGGAGATGGAAGGGGCCAAGAATTTGAGGTATCCTGACCGCATGGATCGGCACAAGACCAAGGTCAATGCCGTGACCCGTGGTCAACCAGGTCAAGACACCACAGCCTTCACGGACCAAATGTGGCTTGACCTCGATGATTTCTTTCGAATGTTCAACAAGATGCTTCCCAAAAAGGTGACACCCATGTCAGTTGAGGAGTTGATCGCACTCCTCTATCATGATATCAAATGCCGCTTTGAATTTCAATGCATCGCTGTGCACCAGAAGGCAACCCGTAAAGGGTTAGCCTACTGGCCTTTCAGGATCCGAGCTGTGCAGGGACATACAAAGCGTGCAATGGACACTGCATCTGCATCCGATGCCTTCAACGCCGTCGAGATCTTCGCACTCTCAGGTGCAGCCGCCATCCAAAGAATGAATGCAAAGGGCAAGAAGATCACGACTCCTCAAAAGTGTCCAGGGGTGATTTACCACCGAACTACCAAGGAAATTGGAAAGGAATTCTTCGTGATGGATTTGTGGCAGGTGGTGGAGAGCGCATCTCATCTGGGAGAGCGCGTTCGTACTTTAGCGAGGTGCAGGTGACCGACAAGCAGTACGTCAGCGGCCGCAGGGCTGAGAGGCCAATCGAAATTCGTGTGGCCATGGCCGAAGCAGTTCGCAGTGGAGTCATTTTCTTCAAAACTGCATCTGATGGTATTCTTACCAGTGATAGTGATGTTGTTCCTTCACAGTTTATCATTTCGGTCGACGCTACTGAAAAGAAAACGAATCTGATCTGTACCGACGACATGACGACACGGCGCATTCTGCACATGGCAGCGGGGGAGACGTTGGGGTTCAGGAACTTGTCAAGTCCTTTATGAGGCCAAGACGATCAAAAGAACTGGATCCACTTCTCCGGCCGCCTCAACTGGCGCGCCTGCTGCACCGGCATTTTTCCCAGGGAAAGTGAAATCTCCGCCACCCAATGTCACTCAGCTTGCTGGAATGCCTGGATATGCAAGTAGCAGATTGTTGCCGCCTCCCCCAAAAGGTGAAGCTCCAAAACCACCAGCAGCCGTTGAAGGTCCGAAGACTCCGCCAAAGATTGAAGGTCCAAAGCACCACCAAAGGTTGACGCTCCAAAGACGCCGCCGAAGTTTCATGGTAAAACAATGTAAAACATGTAAAATCAATGGTGTTTTTCCGGCGAAGATGTTCCCTTAATCCAACCCAATGACATTAGCAATGATCAGAATGGATCCAAGATATTCTAATAATTATGTAAAATGTCAATAGTATGGAGCAGAATGGATTACTTCTTCGCAATCCAGCATGATTTCCAATAGTGGTGAG
>Ga0126342_10004041_pt1 | contig 24723 bp, 21 predicted proteins | sample Cyp1metagenome_FD_92528 | JGI IMG/M metagenome (GOLD analysis project Ga0126342, IMG submission 92528) | Coral microbial communities from Lord Howe Island, Old Settlement Bay, Australia - Cyphastrea 1 metagenome | ecosystem: Host-associated > Invertebrates > Cnidaria > Coral ...
CTACAGGGCTGGGATTCATCTGTTGGCAGGGACCCAACAACTTGGTTTACAGGGATATCAATATTGGATCAGGGATCCGTACAACAGTTGTTGGCTTGCTACCAATCTTTCGAGAATATATATATATATATAATTATATATATACATATATACAGTATATATATACAGTATATATGCACACATATAATATATAGATTCTATAGATACAGCATAGATTCAGCCACATTGTCCGTAAATTGTCAGGTACGTTTGCGCATTGGTGCCACGCCTGAGTTCAGCTCCAAGGTGCTGGAGTTTCAGTTCCAACCAGCATAAAGGCCTTAGTTGTTTGAGTCAAATGATATGATTTACCCTCTGGTAACTTAACATAGACCCTGGCAGATAGGGGTTGGAAGACTAGTTTTCAAAATTGGCTACTTTCAGGGTCTATGTTTATTTACCAGAGGGTATGTATCAAAATTTATTATTATAATATCAAACGATACATACAACATATTTGATATAACAGGTCCCTTGGACGTGTATACATACAACATAACATTGATACGATATAAACAAATGAACATATGAAATATGAAACGTAATAGAAAATGATATAAAAGGGACCCTCTTCTTCGATCGTTGGACTTGCGTCGGGGTAAGGACATTAATATTGTACTTTATATAGCAACTGTTTGTTATTTGATCCGGGGTTCAAAGTGGTCAGAAAAAGAAGGTACCCAAACCGTAGACAAACCGTACAACGGACGTTTATCTCTGTAGAACGACTATTCATTTCTGTAGAACCCAGGTGACAAAAAAGGCTTGAGAATTGGGTTTACAACCTGCAGACTAGATTTTGAATCAATAGCAATCAATTGACTTTATCCCATTAATAGTCTTTGGCATCGCGTACGTTGATTTGACGTGCTTTGGAAGATTAGGGAACAATAGGGCACATTTATCATACACTTGAAATCATACAACATAAATAGATATATATACATACATACATACATACGTACATACATATATGTATATACATATATAATATATACACGTTTCTCAAGCAACCTGCCTAATTAAAAATCCCAGAAGTTCAACTAAGACTTTGTCATTCAGTAGTCGGGTCCTTTTCCTGCTTCGATCCGATCCAACCTAGATCCACTCAGTAGAGATTTGTCATGAGTCCATCCGTTGGCTTAGTTCTGTTTTCCAACTTACCCAATATGTAAAAGATAACTGATTGGTGGTTTGGAACATTTTTCCATATATTGGGAATAATCATCCCAACTGACTTTCATATGTTTCAGATAATCAATGATGAAACAGAATTAAGAAAATCTGTTTTGGGATTCTTTGATCTTTTGGCTTAATCATCTAAAAGATAATCAATGATATAAATCCCCCGATGTTTGGTGAAATCCCCAAATTCCCCAATTTCTGGTCACCCTAGTGCTCCAAATACGTTCTCAGAATGTGTTTGGAGACCAAAACCCATCCCCAAATACAGTCTCAGAAGGTGTTTGGAGCTGTAAAAGGTCAAATCATCAATTCCACCAGGCCACATCGCCAGGTGGTGCGATGTTTGGCCGCGGCGCAGTTGCACGACCTGGTGCCGGCGGCCCAGTCATGCTGGGGGGTGTTTATCAGGGCAAATTGTCACGACCTCACAGTTCTCCCTCACTGGAACCAGGTAAAAAAATAGTGAATCATCCCAAAGTGGCCCAACATTTTAAGTGTTCAAGTTAGTGAAGTGAATTATGATAGTTTGCCCAGACATATTAAGCGAACTAGTTTGTGCGATCAGAATGGGAATATCATCTGAATGTAGTGGGAATAATTCCTTTTCCCCCAATACTAAACATTCCCCCACCACAACAATAAACACCTGGAGAAGTTTTTAATATTTGGGGATATTCGGGGTATTTAGTGTTATGGTGCGAAGCTTACTCCTAATATTGAACTAAAAACCTTAATAAACAACTTACATGTTTTTTCGAAATCGGTTATATAAATCCCTTTTTAACATCTAATCAAAATATTGCCAAAAATTGGATTTCGAAGGTTCCCCTAATATTAAATTAATAACCTTAATTCGAAAAAATGACAAAATCGATAAACATCCTTATGTAAATCTAATTAACATGTTGCCAACAATTGGATTTCTATGCTCCCTTAATGTTAAATTAAACACATTTAGAAAAACATGTTCAATTTTAAAGGACGGACCCTAATGAAAAACACCACCGTGTTGACGAGTTGTTATTGTTAGGAGGTGAAACCCTCAAATGGGACAGGTGACCTTCATTTATTAATTGTGTTCTAAAGGATATCAATTATATAAATGTCAACTTGGCCAACTTCAAATTTCCTAAAGTTGAAAACGGACCCCAGTTTTTTGATATTTGGGGTACGTTTAGTAACAGAGGGGAAGAAATTACAATGGGAATATGATATTACCCTCTGGTTCTGCGCTACATAGCAAGGGTACAGATGGCCCATCTACCAGAGGGTATATGGACATACAATGACATGAAGATGTCAAACATATCTAACTTGTTCTGTATGTAACACATCATATTCGCAGCCGATGATGTTTTCTTTAACCATCACGGGAAAAACTGGCCGAGCAAGGCAGGGATCATGACACCTGTCCACGATACCGAACCAAAAAGGACATTGAGTAAGAAGACCAAACATTGTGGATGATACACTTCAAATGATGAGGTAGATCAGTGGAAATACAACATTTGAGTAAAATGGATGGTTCGATACGAAAAAAAAACAGGCAACAACTGCGTTTCCATTGTTGACCCAAGCCACAGCCGCGTTGGCATCCTATTTCTCAAGTGGGTCATGCAGCTTTTCTGGAGAGAATGTATCCCACGACTCGACTGATTGCGAGTTGGGTATCGCTCCAATAAACAACCCAAGGCACAAGAAGGAAACAATCCGACTAAAATTCACCAACGTGATCTCCCCAAAAGATGCTAAACACATCTAAAAAGTGAGTCGAAAGGTGGGAAACATGACCCATGTGTGACTTTCAAAGCACCCAGGTCCTTCCTGCTGTGGAAGATGCGATCAACGCCAAGAAGAAACTTCGAAAGAAGCAGGTCCTGCTTCGCAAATCTTGGGATTAGCCGGAAGATTAGGGATGTTAGGAATACTCAGAGTGAGAATGGTAAATGATGGTAAATGTGTATGTACAACATATAGTATACAGACATATAGTGATAATAAACGAATCCAGTTACTATAATGTTGGGAGTATATAAAAATCCACGACGGATGGTTTCTGATCCAAAAGATGACGACCACCATTTTGCAGGTCCCAAAAAGGGCCCGCCATTTTTTCTGATGAAATCAATATATTGAATCTTGACACTGAATTCTCAGGTTTTTGTTGGCAGTGTTTCGCTCAATATGTGGTAAACAATTCCCCATAGTTTGTTCATGATTGTTCTTTGTCTATTTCCACATGTGTATTAATTATGTCCGAATGTCCCCACTTTTTGTTTGCCATGACAATGCTCTTCAGATATCGAATCATAGCCCCTACTAAAAAAAGGTCGCCTTTCCATCATGATACCCCCACATTTAATGGTTTTCATCATATTTAATGATGATATGTTCCCTGTAAATACCCATCTTTAGCGGGTGACACCATGATTTCCACCCCAAATCATCGAAAAATCTCATGTCTTCTGCTGATCAATCCGATTTCATCCAAAATCCATCCAAAAAACCCATCCAAAACATCCATCCACCATAATTTTGCTGCTCCAAGATTCCGAGAAACCACAGAAACCACAGAAACCCATGGGATTTTCCACTTCAAAAACCTCCCATGGACGTCCCATTCCCAGGCCTCCGGCGGGGTGGACTTCACTTTGCTCTACGCCTTGGACTTCGAGGCCTCCGCGGTGGACCTTCAAAGCGCCGGGCGGAGGAGACTGCTGCAGCTGCTGCAGTTCCTGGTGGCGAACTGGCGGTGGGAAATTTCACCACCAACCATGGGGTTGAACCATGTTGAACAACGGAAAATCTGGGGATATAATTGATGAATGATGGTTGATGATGGTTGATGATGATGTTCAATTTGGGGATTTCTAAATCAGTGTGGAATCCCAAAAACCAGGGGGTTCAATACTAAAATGGTCGAGTCTAATGATTTGGATGATTTGGGGTACCTTTAGTTTAGGATATTTTAGGAAGCCTCCATTTAGGGGAATATCATGGATTTATCATGGTGCAAGCCAGAAAAAAACATGAATATCATTATATTAAATTACATAACCATAAATGATGGTTGTTCACCTTTTGAATATCTATGGTACAACCATGATTTTGTGGGAATATAAATGGGAATATCAATAGAATGGGCTGGTACCCCCTGGTATTTTAAGGTAAGCGTAGCGAACCAGGCTTCAATTACCGTATAAAAAACCAGCGGGTAACTGGGTCAACCACTGGTCCACAATCATATTTCAATGGATTATCATGGGATTTACTGATGACAAACCATGGTGAGCATAGTTTTTTAGTTTCATTTGTTTTCTATATATATCTAGGTAAATTACAACGACCTCACTGCGACCTCACTATAATCATAGTTAGTAAGGGGAATCATCCCAATATGGCCTTAATTCAGGGTAGTGAATTATTATAATTTACGCAGATATATCCATCTGAATGGTTTTCAGTCATGGGGATTCAGCCACAATCGGATTGGGATTTCAGTAGAAGTTGACCCCCATAGTAGTGAAGCCTCCAATGGGGAAGATTTGCTGATGGTTGTTGGTTAAGCCCAAGACACAGACATTTCTGGGCTCACGGAAATGGTCGTGGGTTAAATCCTCATCAAAGCCACGATAAATTTGTGGATGATTTGCCCAGCTACGAACCTCTACTTTTACAGGGGAATACTGCATATCCAGCCAGCCAATCCCCACGATCTAATATTTTGTAGCCTTTAAGTGTGAGATGGTTTTCAATGGGTAAGTATAAAAAGTTGTAAAATAGTACAAATATGTACAGGTCTTAACTTACGGTGAACTGCACTTTCGTCACTTTCGCCACAAAACCCATGGCGTAACGACTGGGGTTCATCCAATGTTCACCCCCGGGTCTCGCATCACTCGAGGTTGTGCGTGTGCACCTTGTGGCGCTCGAAGATCGGAGATGCCTTGACCGAAGGACTCCGAGACTCCGAGATGGCCATGGGAAGACTTAGCCCTCGCAAAAAGAAACATGCCATGCCATTCCAATATAGGGAAAGATCTGGGTAAATTATAACGACCTCACTGCGACCTCACTGGAATCATGGTTAAGGGGGAAATCATCCCCAAATGGCCTTAATTCAGGTTAGTGAAATATTATAATTTGCCCAGAAAGATGGAAAAATGATGAACCATGATGAGCTTCAATGGATTTCAGAAAGGAATATGATGAGAATATGATGTTATCCTCAATTTCTTAGAAAGCTTCTGGAAAATGGTTCATTGATGAATGAATTAATATCACCATCTATCACCTATATGTATCGTTCTTAAAAATGGTGATTTTCCATAGCTATGTTAGATTACCTGTGGGTAATGAGAGAGAAATAGGAGGTAAATGGAAGATTAAATGCCAACATGAAGCAACTTGACATGATTTTGGGTGTGTCTAAAAATCAGGAATACTATGGTATGGAATGGTCATGCTACATAGTTTTACCATTGGGTACCCTATGTTCAGGCAAAGCAATGTCCCTGATCGTGTACGGGCTAAAAGAGATGGGGCTTGGCATTTCCGTCATCTCTGTTCATTATTCAGTGTAGATATTGAATGGTTACTATTGTTCATTTTTGTTTGCAAAGGGTGGTGTTGATGTCGATGTCGATGTCGATGTCGATGTCGATGTCGATGTGGAGAATAAGGATGATGATGATGATGATGATTCTGATTCTGATTCTGATGATCATTGATGATCACTATGACCTTTCTTCATTTTTTTCTGTTTCTTTCATGATTTCATGACGATTCTTCTCACTTTTTTAGGAGATGTCATGGCGGGACGCGACCTGGAAGCGCATCTGCGTTTGCTCTTCTCCGACGGTGCCGTGGCAGAGTCCAGCAAACAGGTGCCGTGGTATTGCGGGCATGAATAGAAACAACAGGAAAACAACAACACTTTTTGGGAAATGGATGTGGGTCAAAATGGAAGACCATTAATGGGACCACAGATGTGAATGTCTAGTTTAGTATTAACCATCCATAATTTTGGGGTACCTAATTTTGACCCATACCCAAATGAATATCCATAATGTTATCATTGGAATTATATCTATAAACATGGGATTATATAAGATGTTTTATGCTTTCTTCACATTCATGACATGGCTATTAACCCAATGTTAACATTAAACGAATCGGTTCGTCGTTTGATGTGAAAGCCCAGGGCACCAGGGATCACAGCCACCCCTGCCTTCATCCTTGGCGTGGGAAGTGTGATTCGCAGAATCACCCGGGGTAAAATTGAAGACCATGGGAGATTCATTACCCCGATGGATAATAAGATGTAGATAGTTTCAGAGGTGAGTGCAAGTTTCTGTAAATAGATGAATGTAGATGGCTGTCGATGATTGTAGTTGTATTTCATTGTCCTAGGTTCTTTGGTTCTTGCTTTGATATTGCCTGAAGGCACCGTTTGGTCAGATCATGATAATTGCGGGGTGCTCAAGTCTCATGTGCTACATGTTTGTTTTGCACAATTCTGACCCTTCCACCAAACCCAAACCATACCCCCACTCATTGTGTGTAATGTTTCTATCTCAGATGCAGATCCCAAATCAGATACCCTGCGGTAATCAGACGTGTGGCAATGGAAAATTACCCATATTTCGACGTTGTTCCCATTAAACACTTCCATTTATAGTGGATTGTTCTCATTAAATCTGTCTCATAGAATTGGATGATGGGAAAATTTACAGGAACCCACTATATATTTGATGGTAAAAAACCCATGGTTTCCGGTTAAGATTGTCACTTAACCCAATCCATCGGTCCCACCGGTCCGATCCTCCAGCTCCAAGCTGGGTCCCAGCTCCCAGCGAGGCACCAGCCTGTCGTTGGGCACTGGCTTTGTGGAAGGTGCCATGGCAACAGATGGTACAGATAGATAGCTATAAACATCTATGGATGGATGGATGGATAGATAGATGATTAGATGGATTAGATGGATTAGATAGATTAGATTGATAGATTTGGTATAATTTGATATACTGAATAGACTGGATAGATTGGATAGGTTGGATAGATTAGATCGATTAGATTAGATTGGATTAGATAAATTAGATAGATTGGATAGATTAAGTTGGCAGACAGATGGGCCTTTGTGATGGGGCCAGAGAATGAGATCAGCCAGTTGCCATCCACAATATGGCTGGAAGACAATACTGGTATACTGGTATACTATGGTGCCAGGAGGAGCAGAGGGCACCAAGCAACTGTTTCACACGATCATTGGATCAATACTTTGTAGTTTCACGCATAGTCCTGGTGGGGGGAGGTTCAATGACAGCTGAAACCAATGATAGGGTTTGAAATCAACAAACCAACTAAACAATAGGATCAATCAAGAAATTGATTGTTCAACATCCACAACCAATGATAGGGTTTGATACCAGCAAGCCAACCAAGCAAAAGGATCAATCAACAACTTGACTATTCAACAAACACAGCCAATGAGAGTCTTTGATACCAGCAAACCAACCAAACAATAGGGGATGTTGTCAACAAAAAACTACCCTCTGGTAATTTGTTACATACTCGTAGCTATTGAAAATGACATTTTTTTGGTGGATTTGCCCATTGAAAATGGTGATTTTCCATCGTCATGTTAGTTTATTTACCATTGTCAAACTATGGAAAATCACCATTTTTAATAGAGAGATCAACTATTTCTATGGCCATTTTCAATAGCTATTTTGACATAACCAGAGGGTAAATGAGAGTTGACCAAGAGGATCCGTGACCCACACAGTACCTAGGCAGCGTTGAGATCCATGAGGGCTATGATCCAAATACATGTGGCCCTGTCAGTCTCCCCAGGTCCTGTTTAGCGATTGTTTTTTTAATTCTGCTTTGGCTCTATCAGCGGATGTTGCCCTTCGGGCACCTTTTTTTGCTAGAAAACGTTTCCACACTTTGCCATCGTCGATCATGGCTGATTTACCAATATGGTCTGACAATGAAAGGATTGATAGTGAAGCAGTTCTCAACAGTGTATGGGCACTGGTGGGTATGCCTTTTGAATGGCACGTGCGTTTGCTTCACCATATTCTGCTTCCCGTGGGCGAGTATTCACCCCGCGACCCGCGTGCTCAGCTCAGGCATGTCGAGGTCGCACAAGGCAGCGCCAACCGTGACTTCGCCGGACATGGGTTTGCGCGCAGACTCTGCCAGGTGGAGCAGTTGGGTCCTAAAAAAATCGATGATGGTATGGGTACTTTTCGCTAATCAAGCAGAATGACGTTGCATATTTATATACATATGTTCTATAATATATATATATATATACTCATGTGTGTGTGTGTGTTAAGGGCCGAACTACCATGAAAAAGTGGTGAGGGAATTGTGTGGTGATTACATCATTATTTCATATTATTTCCGGTTATGTTGTAAGCCTGCAAACTTGTTTGGTTGTTTTTTTTGTTTCAATCCCCAATGTTTGTTGACTGATGATCGGGTTATATAGAACCCAATGTACCAAACACAAACTGCATGGAAACAATAGTATGCAATAGTTTCAGATCAGACATATTCCGAGATATTGTAAGGTGCATTCAGTGAAATTCCGATAGTGTCTGCAGTTTTGTTCAGAAAGATAAACTGGATGAAATATGATATATATATATATATATATTGTATGATGCATGTTTTTGAGGGTTTGTCATATTACTATGTGCCAGACTGCCAGACCCCAAGCAACAAAGCCGAACCTGAGGAACGGCAACTTTTGGAAGCCTTGCAGACGCGGCTGCAGCGAAAAACGCCTGGACCATGGCAAAAGCGCTTAAGGCGGGTAGAGCGATGATCCTTCAGATCCCCCAGACCTTCCAAGGAAACGCGTCGAAGACGTTGTGAATATACGATGCATACGCAATAAAAATGTACCCTCTGGTTATGACTAACATAGCCATGGGAAATGGCCCATAGAAATAGATGGTTTACCTGTAAAAAAGATGGTGATATCTTTCCATGGCTATGTTAGTCATAACCAGATGGTAATCATGATAATTATGGTATACTGGATAATGGATAACCCTGTTTTTCCATCTAATGGATGATACATAATGATACTGATGGTATATGCCGTATATTGAAAATTTACCCCAACTGTGACCTACATGCGACAGGAACCTCCTGGCGAAAGCGGCGCCAGCAGACGCAGACGGGTGTGCACTACTTCTGAGCCATGAGGCCTGGTGGTAACGGGTGGTGAAGGTGATATCATCCACTAACAGTTGGTAATTTAACGTAGCTATTGAAAATGGCCATTTATAGTGGATTTTCCCATTAAAAATGGTGATTTTCAATAGCTATGTTAAATTACCAGAGGGTACTTTCCTTATATATGTTTCCATCCCCAAATCATGCCTGGCAAAGGTATGATTCTTCCAACTGGCAGATATGTTTGAGATGGTTGGAGAATGTTGAACACATGACGCAGAAAGATGAGGATGCAACCAATCTAAACAGAACAATTCACCAGCAAAGGTACATGGATTTATATAACCAATAAGAAGGGTGGTTTATCAAAGACTGGCAGACTGGGATTTTTGAGTGAAAGATGGAAGCATGTGAGATGAGTCAGGTATGTTTTGTGATGGCCCACATTTGTGACCGTCCAGTCAAGTTCGGCTGTCAAACAATGTTTCCATTCATTTGGGATTTCATCAGCCAGGGTTAGACATCCTTAACTTTATAGTTTACGACACAAGGTTTCTCCCAAGATTAATTCGAGGCATACCTCAACAACCCAACAACCCCCAAGCTATTGATCCAGCTTGAGTGGTTAAAACTTTTTTTGTTGGGCAATTCTTGCGTGCCAGCCACGTTTTGTGTATGTGGGTTTTTCGAGTTACTGAGTTCTATCCCCACTTTTGTTGATGTCATGGCCCAATACCCATATTTTTTTTCTTGCTCAGAATGTGTGTGTTTTTTTGTTTTCCCATCAGAAGTTCCACCCATTAAAAAACCGGGTTCATCCATTGACTGATTACCCCGACATGAAACGTTTCCTGATGCACAAAGCATCAACGATGCGGATTCGGTTCAGTCAATGAAATCCCCCAAAAAAATAGTTTTCTCATGTTGTCTCATCTGCAAATCATTTGGAGGTAAACGCTCCACAAGTATCTACAAATGTCCAATTATATATATAACATATATGAGCTGGTTGGTGGTTTCAAACATGTTTAATTTTCCATTTAATATATGGGATAATCCTTCCCATTGACGAACTCCATCATTTTTCAAGATCGGCACATTGCACCACCAACCAGTATAACATATATAAGGTATACTAAACCCTTTTCTTATATAGGACCATTATTATTTAAGGACCATTATTATTCCACATATATTCAAGATGGTTTCTGTAAATCCCCTGGGGGATTTGACTTTTCTCATCCCTTGCCGGGTTGAAGGGTTGGGATCCCTTTGCCGCGCACGCTTCGACTGCTTCGACGCGCAAAGACGGAGACGTCTCGGTTGAAACGGTGAAGGGCGTGCTGCTGATGGCAGCTGGGAATGGGGGATTTCATGGGATTTAATGAGGGTTAGTGGGAATTAATGGGATTGAAAAGGAGTTACCCTTTGGTTAGTGGCATTTAATGAGGGTTTCTTGGGATTTGGGATGATGATTTAATGGGATGTTTCATAGGATTTAATGGGATATCATATCCATAGTGGGTACTGACCAGGTCTGATGATCGGTTCGGGGCCTTGTCGCAACTCTTGGGGCTAAAAGCACAGCAACGAAAATTCACCCATGTGTGATGATTCTAGTCTTTGGAGGTTTCTGAGGTATAAATTATATCCCATTTTCTGACCCCACATGGCAAAGTATGATTTCAAGTAGTATTTTTCTCTGATGTGTTTCAAATTTTTCTTTGAATTTTACAGATGTTCACATTGATTTCCACATGTGTCGGCTGTTTCACGGATGCTTCGAGGCAGCAGCGTCTCCCAGCCTTGCAGAAAAGCTGCGCAAGAGCTGTGAGGAAATGGAGCTTCAGACGGTGCCTCCAGTAAACCAACATGGCCATGGATAGTGATGGTAATTCTAATAGGCTAAACTTTAAACTGGTTTACTGGATAAATGGGATTGGGCTATCATTACCTATAATATGGCTATGGAAGCCATGGCCCATTTGGTTCGACAGTTTTGCTATTATATAAAGATTTGGTAATTTCCAATGTGTTTTTGAGCGAAAATGTATGGGATATTAAAGTGGAAAGACAATGGTCCTATATAGGGATATTAGTGGCAAGATATTTATGCGTTAAATTACCCCTTGGTAATTTGTTGCATAGCTATAGAAGCCATGGCCCATTTAATGAGTTATACCTTATAATAACCTTTTAGCATGTGGGATATCCCTCCAGTAATAAAACGTGGCAAGCTGGTAGATCCCCGAACTAATGGGTGGTATATGGATGTGTTTGGAAATGGGGTATGCCCCAAGGATTTCCATTGTATCTATACAATAGGGACCCTCATGATTGATCAATAGATTGAGGAGTATGTTCAGACAAACCCATATAGTAGCCCCTGGTAGTCTAACAATGCTATGGAAAAAATGCCATATTAATAGGTAGATGATCTAAACATGGGCCATGTTCCATAGCTACGTTAAATTACCAAAGGGTATTGGGATGTATTGGGTGATGTTTGCCTCAGATCATTTATTCCAGAAGTTGGAAACTGATTACAACTGGGTAATTTTCCATTGTTATTCTCCATCCATAAAATAGTATTGGGCAAAATGACCAGCAATTCAACTGGTGTTTATGGAGATGTAACCAACTACAATGGAGAAAGTAGTGAAAGCCAAGCAGTGGGATATGGGGATATAATGATATAACCAACAGAAGATGTAACAGAATGGGAATCCAATAGTAATGTAATACCTTTGGAAATAACCTCAGACTGGTGGTTTTCATAGGATTTCCATGGGATTGTGGCGGGATTTGACCAACCAGTTTATGGGGAACCATCTCATGAGGATGACATTAGTCAAATGTTAGTGGTGGTGTGCTGTAACATACTGTATCCAACCAACATTATGATAATTAGTTTTGCGGGTGTCCTGCAAAATGGCAGCTTAAGGGAAAATGTTATGCCATTTGGATTCATGTATATCCACCTCCTGCGTGAGAAGGTACTTAAGCCCCAAAATCATACCCCAGATATCCCCAGATACTGCAGCAGAAGGCATGTTGGCCCATGCGACCGATAGGTAAATTGGAGATGCTCTTTTAATTTTAATTGAACACCCAAGAATTGAGAACGTGACTTTGTAAAGTCATCAGTTTTTTTCCCCTCAGGTTCATATGGAACCCTGTACAGTCACTTCGAATAGAGGTGACCACGACAACATGAGGTCATGAGCCATGGAAGGTGCGGATCCAACCAACACACATAGGGATTTGGAGATAAACTCCGAACATGCAGAGGCAGGCAAGAAGAATGAAGATATTGAGCTATGATTGCAGGACTATAGCAATCTACAGTGTAAGATGGAAGCATTAAGAATGGACATAGAAGCTATGGCAATGGGTATCCAGGTTTTACCATCCCGCAAGCTATATCGTATTTGGTGACAAATGGTGAAGGGCCATTGAGTGTCCATCAAAATTCAGAAACAGTGGATGGTGTTATGGTGAACATGGTGAGCACTCTGCAAGTGTCGAACCGATGGGGTCGGATGGTGTCAAATTCAATCATCAGGACCGGAGCATGGTATTTATGCAGTACACCACTAGACTTCATTGTTTGGGGCTATATTTGCTGTTGGCGAAAACGAGACGGAGAGAACAGAACGCTCTTCAAAATAGTCGCCAATATAGAACTGATGAACTGTAAGCAAAGTTAGTATCTACCCCGCCCATTACTTGGAAATTATATTCGTGCTACGGATGTTTGATATGGGTTTGTCTAAGAACAGGATACCCCAAAATCCAACTTTAGAGTCCCATCTTCATTGACATTACATTTTGGGCATTTATCCCATTTCTGGACCCACCCCGTTTTAAGTATTGGTTGTATATTCCGATATTAATCCCACCCACTGGTTGTTTCTTTCAATCCATATTTTTGCTGGTGAAACCCCATTTTTGGTTGAGCATTGACTCAAGAGGTACCCCAAGTGTCGACGTCCTGCGACCTCAGGTGCCCGTGTCATTGGCGCACCAAAATGCTCCAAGTGCCGTGGTCATGTTGCAGCCATTTGGCAGCAGGGGCGCGTGCTTAGGTCCACCCATAGAACTTCACCGGGTATGATGGGATTCTTCCGTTGCCACCGGTTTTTTCCACCAGGGTTGTGCAATTTGGGAGCTTTCATCACAGGGTAAGCCTTTGTGAAGGGTAGAGGGTTAGTTTGTTGCTATTTCTTTTATTCGCCAAAGAGTGTGTCCACACTGAGGGGTTCTTACGGTAGGTGTAAAGGCCGGTGCTTGATCAGGGTGCTCACTGGGCCCGAGCATTTTTCCTGTAAATTTCCTAAAGTGGCAGTGTGACATGTCGACATGCATTTCGACAGCGCAGGCTCGCACACAGTGTGGTCCCCGGCCTTGGTCGGCGGCATTACCTGTAAATGGTTCCCGGTCTTGGGATCGGTCCTCGTCCTCAACATCATCATCCTCAACATCACCATCTTCCTCCTCCTCAACATCATCATTATCATTCTCATTCTCATTTTCATCCTCATCATCATCCTCATCCTCATCATCCTCATCATCATCATCACCATCATGATGATCATCATCATCATCATCCCCCTTGACCTCATCATCCTCCACATTATCAACATCCACCTCATCTTCCGCAACATCAACATTATCACCCTTTGCATCATCCTCCCCAACATTATCATTCTCATCCTCAACATCACCATCATCATATTTCTCAAGATCATCCTTCTCTTCCTCATCAACATTATCATCCCCACCATCATCATCATCATCATCACCATCATCATCATCATCGTCATTATCATCATCATCATCATCATCATCATCATCGTCATCACCATCATCATCATCATCATCATCATCATCATCATCATCATCTTCCTTCTCCGCATTATGATCCCCGACCTTTTCATCATCCACTTCCTCTTCCACACTATCATCCTCATCCTCTTCCTCCTCAACATCATCATCCTCAACATCATCATCCTCAACCTCACCATCCTCAACATCATTATTCATGCACCCCATCATCCTCATCATCATTATCCTCTACATCAGGGTGTGCAACATCATCACCATCATCATCATCATCATCACCATCATCGTCATCACCCCCATCGCCATCATCATCATCATCATCATCATCATAATCATCATCACATCATCATCATCATCATCATCACCATCCTCACCATCCTCAACAGTATGCTACATTATCCTCTCATTCCCCCATACTGTTTGGGGTCTCTTGCCGGGATAATATTCAATTTTCTTTGTTGTAAGATAAACGGGGCCACTAATGCACCCTCCTATTCATAAGCGCATCCAAGCCCTGGTTTTGTACTGAATCTGTCCAATTTTTTGGCCCGAAAACAATTGGAATATGTCAGCGCGAAGAAAATAAAGGAAACTCTTAGTAATATTGGGATAAACACATATTAAAACAATGGTTTCCAGATGTTTCTTGTTGTTCATGTCCCTCCACTGATCAATCTGCCAGGGTCTCTGAGGTTCATGCATTACTGCAACACCCTGTCGCCCATCTTGCAGCGCCTCGCGGCCGCGCGTTGCGCTGCAAGCGGAAAACAGCCGCTGAGATATGATGGCCGTGGCTGCTTTCGATGTGATGAGATGATCATCGCTGTTTCCCCTGCACCAACGGGTGTTGTCTTTTCACGGTGCTATATTTCCTTCCTTTAATTTGTTCCCATCATCCTTCCAAATAGCAGAAAAAAAAACAACATTCTTCCTTGGGATATGTCCCTTTGCATCGAAGCAGTCACAACCCTTTACAGAGTTATTTTTCATATGTATGTATATATATATATAAACCCCACAAAGTTGGATGGTACGTACAATATATATTAAATGTATGAATACGCAGATACAGGTTTAAGTATACTTAGTTGGATGACGTAGAGTGACCGCAGTGTGACGTCACTGGAATTATGGAAATTGGATGCGGGAAATCATCCCCAAAATGGCCGCACACTTCATCAACTATCAGCTATTTCCAGGTGAGTGAGTTTGTATATTAGTAATGAGTAATATTAAGCCAGATTTTATGTATGTGATTAATATTGATTAATATATTGATTAATAGTGATTAATAGTGATTAGTATTGTTTGATATTGATTGATACTGATTAGTATTGTTTGATATTGATTGATATTGATTGATATTGATTGTATATTAATAATATTGAACCATATTTATGGATTAGTAATATGTGTGATCAATTACTCTTGACTGGTCATGATATTCAGCCCCAGTTGAGTGACCCCTTCAGTGGTTGACGGCGCCAGGGCGAGTTCAGCACGGAGGAGGCGGTGGCATCAGCCTCTTGGCGAAGAGTCTCGGATGGTTTCATGGTGAAGCTGGGATTCTTCAGCAGTGAAGAAAAGTTACCCTCTGGTAATTTAACATAACTATGGAAAATCACAATTTTTAATGGGAAAACTCACTATAAATTGCCATTTTCAATAGCTATGTCAAATTACCAGAGGGTACCATTTGGTTATGATTAACATAGCCATGGTATAGATGGCCCTAATCGAAATAGATGGTTTACCTATGAATAGCATGGTGATTTTCTATGGCTATGTAACAAATAACCAGATGGTACTAGTGATTTTAGATGATTTTAGTGAGTTTCCAATGGAATAGTTACTAGTTACCATCCAGAGTCTCCAATTTCTATTCTTTTCGAATAGTTACTAAAGTATACTAAAGTAATATACTTACCATTAGTTACCTGTGATTATAGTTTATAGTAGATATCTCTAGAATCTTGAACTATAGTTGGTTATGGTGATCTCCACAATAATCTCCACAGATATTAAGTAACTAATTAATCATCGCATGGACATGAATGAATGAATGAATATTTATTAACCAATGGAAACTGATTGGCTAAGGGAGTTTCATTAATTAATGGAGATTCATGATCATCAGTAACGATTCATCATTGGTGAGAAGCATTACTAATGCTGGGATGCATATGATTAATTATAATCGAGAATCATTAAACATATTTAAGCATATTCAAGGATATTCAAGCATATTTAAGCGTTAGTCATTTGTGATATGATACTAATTGATACAGCTATTTAGTCATATGAGTCATATGATACTAACTATGTATTAATGTTGTTCATGTGTAATCATTTGTCAAAAGAAATCATTCAACATGAGTCGTTTGGCTGGTCTGTGGTTTCAATGTGTTTGTTGAAAAATTCGCCTCTACCAGAAGGATGATCCCATGTTTCTCACTGCTCATTGCCGTCTGTGCACTCATCAGCAAATCATCATCTTTCAGATGGGTAGTTGAAACATGTTGAAACCACGAACCAGAGTATGAATGATGTGTGCTTATGTGGTAAACCCAATGCCATAGACCATCCCCAATATCAAGAAAAATAGGTGATTGAAAAAAAGTAACTATACGTATTTCCTTTTTATCAACATTTGACGCTTTAGTTTATTATTGGATTTACCACATTATTATCAGTATCACCATCTTCATATCAACAAGAATGAACATGGAGATTGCACCGACAAAGCAAACTCATATACATTATATGGAGCTGTCTGAAAGTGGTGTATACCAATATATACCCCACGAACTACAATTTTCAAGATGGAAAATCATGATGAAACATGAAATTGTGGGGTACCCGTTTTCCGACAACCCCATATGATTGTGGTGATGGACCCAGCTAACTCTTGTGTGTGTGTTTTAGATATTGCAGCAGTTATAATAACAACAATAATCATAGATAATCATAGATAATAATAATAGTAATAATAGTAATAAAAGTGATAAAAGTAGTAATAGTATATAATAATAATCATCATCATCCTCATCATCCGCATCATCATCATCATCATCATCATCATCATCATCAAACATCCATCACCTCTCGCATATTTTCGAGCTGTGGACCTGTGACCAGGCGCGAGCCCTTCTGCAACAGTTGGCTCCAACCATGGTGGGAACACCAAGAGATGGGACAGGCTTGCTGCAAGCAACTATATAGGGAGGTAAATGATAACCATAGTTAAACGTTGGTTTGACCCCTGTATTTACCACACACCGCCCTTGTATTTTGGGATGTTGGGAGCAAATTTGTTGCAAACTGCTTATTACATGGGTGATAGAACTGACTACTCCCCCCTTGTAACTGGCATATTTCACCCGCATTTACCCCATGAATTGCCCAACAAACCAATGATAGCTTGCATATATCAGAATATGTTACCCAGTTGAGTAGCAACCGTTTGTTCTTGGTTACATGCCTCTATGCTTTGGTTGGATCTTTTTGACCCACATACTATCATCCATGTTCCATGTCCAAGTCTACTGCCTACGAAACAAACTAAGTTCATCTATATAATTTCAATTAATTTCAATATTCTATGAGTTTTGAGACGATCTGATTCTGCATGTCTTTGCATTTGCAGCGGGTTTCAGATCATCGGGTAAGCTGATTCTGTGTGATAAGCTGATTTGTTTTCGCCACTGAGCCACTACTTTCCATCCAGCTCTGGACAGCCGACTCAGACGACTTGACCAATCCACGAAGCCCTGGAAAGTTCTTGGCATTTGGTGACTGACATCACATCATGACATCCTCAAGGCAGATGTGGTATACCTATGTATACCTGGTATCATTCTGGCTGATTGGATCTGATTGGTGGTTTGAAATAGTGTGTTGTTTCTATGCCTGGGGTGTTCACAGCACCAAGTACTGCTTTTGGTGTGAACCGGGTGAACCTTCTGGATTTCCACTGCAAAACACAAATTTTTGACCATGTCTAGGGATTCCTCAACGGCAGGAAAACAGGGTGTGTGGAACTTTGCTTCCGGTATTCCTTGTAATTTCATGCAGGCATTGAAATCGTTTTGGTTGATTCTGTGCCCTTGGTTTGTTTTTGCCAGAGTTTCATCATAGCCAGATACCCTGCTACAGTACTGTCGTAGTTGAACCATCGGGATTCCCAGCACTTGAGAAATCAACCGGGATACACTTGCCTAGTGGGAAACCAGCCTATATGCACCTATCATCGCCATTTTACATATTTCACTGGCTCTATGTTGGTTATGTATGGTTATGTAAATTTGCCGATGATTTGTGAGAAATGGCTTCACAATGCTTCATAGTTCCAAATTGATGGATAAACAATTAAAGATACATTCTGATTTTTGTTGGAACTCTTGAGAATCTTTTGCGTGCGCGTAAATTTACATCGCTGAGGCCGCTATCTCGCAGGTGACATACCATCGGGATGCCCGAAGACCAAGGGACCAAGGGGCAGGAGTTAAAAATTTGCAGCCACAACCGCCCAGAAATATTGTTGGTGGAATATTCAAAGATGAACCACATGTTCTGGTTTCTGGAAAGCTATTGACATTAGACCAACATCCCAAATTGTCATATTCAATACAGTGCTATTCTAGAGCTGAAACAGCATATTGTCTCACTGCATGAGATGCCAACGCCCGACGCCCGACCATGTGGAACAAAAAGCCTGAGGAATCATTTTCTGCGTTGACCGGAAAATCATTTAATATGAATAGTCATGAACAGTCTATAAATCAGTAATGTGATATAATAATTATCGAAAGTTCATTACTATGGATACTTACTTAACCTGGAATGTCAATGACTATGGACAGTTGGTTCCCTGTATTTCAATCGTCAGGGTCCCATGACAAGCTCGGCACAGGTCAATGCTCACAACATCCTGGTGCAGGCGAACGAGATCTGAAAGTCATGGTGGGGGAAGCATGTTGCTAGCGAAGCTGATGATGACCTATAACTTATAACTTGGTTAACTAGGTTTGAAAGATATATATATACATAGTGCAATGTATATATATATATATAATTATATATATATTACTATACATATATAGATGAAATATTAGATATAGGGGGGGGGCTAGATAGCTAAATTTACGCAAAGAACTTGCTTAACGTTTGGGTTTATGGGGAATATCGGAATATAATTATAACTATATATTCAATGGCTTTGTAAACCAACCTGTAACTGGGGTTACTTAGCAGTGGCTGATGGTTTCAGCTTTGAGTGTGTTGCATCTGGATCTCTTATTTGAAGATTTATGTTCACCCATGTTTTTTTCCCATCTAAAATTGATCAGTGACTTGGATGACTTGGGGTGTCCTATGACTTGAGATCCATTTGCAGTGGTTAAGATCCCCATCTCCATCATGTCCCATTTGTTGCTTGGTTACTTCGGTAAATCCCAATTAGACTTTTATCACCAAAAAATTGGGGACGTAAAACATCCATAGAAATAGGTGATTTTGCCATTAGACCTTCATTTTGGCATGGCATTTCCCATGGATTTCCCAGGGTTTCCCATCCATTTTCCCAGGGATTTCTAGGGCTCCTTGGCAGGCCGCGCCCGGCGCGCCCGCGCCTGAGGGACGAGCGCCCAGCTACGGCTTGGTGGACTTTGGTCTGGCGGTGGATGCGTTGGGAGCCTGGTGAAAATCGGGCACTCCGATATTGATGATTATAGTTGGATGATTATTGGATGATGTTAGATGATATTGATCATGATTATTAGATGATATTTTGGATTAAGGACTATTGGATGATAGATGATATATGATGATATCGACAATGATTAGTATATTGGAACATCAGCATTTAACAGATGCAAATATTGGATTAATGATTATTGGATGATTATTAATATGATTAATGCTATTAGATGCTAACCCAATTATCCTCTAATAATTATTATCCATATCATCTGATTATTATTGGATGATATTATATGTTGATAATGATTATTAATCCACATTATGATTAGGCTGGTTAATGATTGATTGATAATGATTATAAAATATTGGCTGGGTTAATAATAATATGGGTGGTTTAATATCTATAGTTAACTATAAGTGGTTTATATGGGTCAATAATGGTTACCTTCTGGTAAACTAACATAACATAACTATGGAAAATCACCATTTAACAGATGCAAATATTGGATTAATGATTATTGGATGATTATTAATATGATGAATGATATTAGATGCTAATCCAATGATCCTCTAATAATCATTATCAATATCATCTGATTATTATTGGATGATAGATGATCTTGATACTGATTATCTTGATAATGATTATTAATCCACATAATATCCCAATCCCATGATTACCCTCTGGTAATCTAACATAGCTATTGAAAATGGCCATAGAAACAGATGATTTTAACATTAAAATTTGTGTTTTCCATGTTTACCAGAGGGTAATGATTGATTATACTGGATGGATTAAATGATATGACTCCGAAATGATGGGTGAACATGTGGATTAATGATTATTCTTGGATGATATTGGATGATATTATATATTGATAATGATTATTTATCCACGTAACAAATGATATTAGATAAAATGTCGTCTAGGTTATGATTAATAGATGATCCATATGATAATAGATGATATTGGTATATCATCATTGGTATATATAATTGGATATAATTGTTATATTAAACGAGATCATTATTGGATGATGATACTAAGATTGGATTAATGATTATTGGATGATTATAAGAATGGTACTAGATTAGATGATCCAAAAAGAAAATGTATCTGATAGAGGTTGAATACTACACTCTAATAGATATTTAATATGGGTATAATATACAAATAAGTATATTCTAATAGATATACTCCTATATAGTAGTACAATATCTGTGGTTTAATCTGGTTTAATACTAAATGATGTTTAATGCTCAATACGACAAGATATTAGTAGATGTTAGTTTACTACTAGATTGGTAGAATACTCCAATAATTAAATGTTTAATGCTAAAATCTGTGGTCCCATGGGGCTTAAATGTTGACCCAGCCCCACAGGTGGCCTTATGGCATCAAACTGGGTGATATGGGGCTACCGTTATTTTGGGAAACCCCAACAAATGATATGGGTTTGACTGGCGGGCAAGTTGTTTTCCAACAAGTGACAAGAGAACATAAGAGGACATGCTTTTCATGGTCTTCCATGTTCTTCAAGAATATAGTGCAACTGGAGCTTTGATCCATCTTTCTACTACTTCTTGTGATGGCAACTTCCATTATGTTGGTTTTTGATTACACTCCAGGACATCCCACTGCTTACGCCCTCAAAATCGCTTGGAGAATGCTTGAAGTCTGCTTAGATGGGTCATGGGATTAGTTAACCAGTTAGTAACTTATAGTAACTTAAACCATTGTATACCCAGTTATATATATATATCTAACCAGTCAACAGACAACCCATGGCCCCATGGAAAGTGGGGAACAACCGGAAGCTCAGTCGCCCCAGCCACTCAGCTTTGAGGTCGGGCTGGTGCGACCCATCACCGAGCAACCCTGGTGGTAAAAGCGAATGGGAGTTCCTGGATGTAGGTGGGGTTCAGCCGGTTCAGCCGCCGTTGCTCCAATGGTAATCAAAGATGGTTGGAACAAAGATAATCCAATGGTAATCCTTATTCTTTGGGGTTACAGTGCAGGGTAAGAAGAACAATTTTGTTGTTTACAGACGCCGAAGTCAAGATGATCTGCGGGTATTCAATCAACGTGTTTTAGTACCATCCTTTGGGGTCGCTGGAGCCCAAAAAAACGTCAGTCTTCCAGGCGGGGACTGCCGCTACTGGCCTGTGTCAGCATGGAGGCAGTTTGAGGCACCTCGACTCCAGCTGGAAACTGGAATTAGCAACAGTCAAAAGTAGCTTTGTGGTTTCAATGATACGGCTATCTCACCATATTTATAAAGAATTTACGGGAATGAACATCTGTAAATCCTGGCTATTTTGATGTGAGAACCGGGGTACCAGGATGTACTAGGCTTTTGACCCATAACCATACGTGTTTTTTCCCGTCCTGACTGTGATGCTTTTCACTGCTCTACTATATGCACAAGGAGGATTCGACGTAGGCTCAAAACCTCTGCTCACTTGCTGTATCTGTTGGTTCTGGCCAAGATTGCCCACCCATAATACTGTAATCATAGTGCCACAAACTTGTCGTTGATTTTCCCTTTTTATGTTTGCTTGAGTCCTCAGAAACATTATGTTAGTTAGTTGAATCTTCAATCCCGCGTAGTCTTCCCAAGTATTGTTGGTTTCTTGTTGGCTGAATTAAATCTAAAACCACGGTTGGTTCAATCCCGGGTTCTGCCCATGCAGGCGGGATGTCGAGCTTTGGTGCAGGCGCGCCCGGATTTCAATATATACTAAGTCAGGTTTTGGAGTGGTATTCAAACTTATTATTATAGCATATTATAATATATTATATATATAATGGAAGGGATTACCATAATTACTCATGTAATCTACACGCATCAAAAAAAGGGGCTGTTGGATGTCAAAATGCTTTCTCACTATGGATCCTCTGAGATGTTTTTAATTTTAGTCATCCAACTGAGGACTCATGATGCAAAGCATGACATGCTTGTGAAGAAATCCATGCCACCAATTGGCCCTTGAATTCGGACGCGGGTGCAAAGCAACTAAGATCACTAAGAGGTAAGTAGAAGTACAAATCAAAGGTCAGCGGCCGGTGAACAATGTCATAATGTGACCGGATTCTAGAGATTAGGGACTTCGGTTACTTTGGAAAGCACCAGCCAAAGTAACTGGCTCATTGTGTCAATCGTTATTTGGTTGGTGGTTTGGAACATTGCTTATTTTCCATAAGATATGGGATGTCATCCTTCCCATTGACGAACTCCATCATTTTTCAAGATGGGCACATTGCACCACCAACCAGTGTATGTTCCAGATTCTTCCAGAGATTTGGATCTTTGGGATGATGGATCCAATTTTCTTGCACTGTTTTGGTACCGTACCGTAGCGTACCACGTTGGGGGAGGTCCCCAGGACACTGAAACTCGGTGCCAGGAAGATTTTCTCTGCGTGGAGTACCAGACGCACTTGGATTTACAGGTCGGGAGAAGCACCCTGGACTTGGCGGAAAATGACAAGGTTTGTAGGTAGGAAGATGATCCGGGTTTTTTGTCCCCTTTGGGTCAATACCTATAGATACATTTTTAGTGGGATGAACATCCATTTACCAGCTATTTTGGGGTTCACTAGGTACCAGGGTTTTGACCCATCCCCATATTATCCCCAGCTGCTAAATCATAATCCATGAGCTCCAGCATGAAATGACATGTTGAGTTTTGAACGCTGCTCATTTGGGTTTGTCCTGCTTTGGGAACTTTGGGCCCCAAAATCATCCAAATGATCTTGTCTCAATGGGAAATGATGAAGAAAGCTGGATGAAAACGGGGTTTATGGATAGCAATTTGCCTTTCACAGACATCTACTCAGCATTGTTTGCTCCTTATGGTTTCAAATTCTAAGACTTTTTGCACCCATAATGTCATAATTGTTGCAGACAAGAACAACCTTGGTATGATAAGTCTGTCAATTCACCAAGTCTGTCTTATTGGATCATCCCAAATCGTATATGATAACGGCATGATAATGATGTGTGATAAATATGTTGTTTTTCTCTCAATACTGAAAGAATAATCATAAATTCAAACCCATTAATTGACATAAGTGACATAATCATCAATTAACCATCAATCATCTGATGAACAATAGTTGATGAACCGTACTCGTAATTGAATCAACTATATAACTGGTAAACCAATTAGTGATCATTAGTTGGTAAACCATCAAGTGAACCATCATCATCCAATTCATCATCAATTTGCCATCAAGTAGCCATCAGTTGGCATGATCCAATCAATTAACCAACAAGTGCCCTCCAGTTATATATATATAAATCAACTTGTTTCACAGAGACCTTCTTTGGAAATGTATATTAAGCTGTTTTTTTTGGTCATTTAGTTCTTTTATAGAATATATATATATATACATATATTTAATATAATATATATTAATTTAGACATCAGCCTCTTTAAAAGGCTGTTGTGTCAAGTCTTGACGTATGGGGAAGCAGTTATGTTAAGAACTATGTTGAAATGGGCGTTTCTAATAGCAATGGGATGAATATATATATATATACACACATTAATTTGGCATTGTTTGCCCAGAATCCACTACAGCCTGCGGCAAGCCTTCAAGGGAGGTTTTTTATCAGCACCTACGATGGTTTTGATGGCAGCGATTGGCATGAACATCTATGGCAGACGTACCTTGGCTCTTTATTTTCACGTGTGCATAGTACTGGACAAGTAGCCAGGAACCTCCTCAATGAAAACAGTCAGTGTATCTGAA